>Ga0310345_10000061_pt1:0-240000 | contig 241502 bp, 228 predicted proteins | sample HC15DNA20500_MG_FD_204667 | JGI IMG/M metagenome (GOLD analysis project Ga0310345, IMG submission 204667) | Marine microbial communities from station ALOHA, North Pacific Subtropical Gyre - HC15-DNA-20-500_MG | ecosystem: Environmental > Aquatic > Marine > Oceanic | place: Pacific... | reverse complement strand
CTCCGTTTGTTGTCCGCCTCGTCGCCCGCTGGGCCCGTCTGACGCCCCGTTGGTGCATCTCTGCGCCGCCGGTGAGGGGGTATTTACGGATTGGTTCCCCAGGTCGCAAGGGCTTTTTTGCAGAAAGATGACAGATTCCGCCGATTTTCCTTCAAGCCTCTGATTTCACTATCTGTTTTGCGCTCACATTTTTGCCCTCGGGGGCTTGGGGTCCGGTTTCGGCAGGGCTTCGGGGGGTGCCGATTCCGCCCCCGCGGGGCTTTTCCACAGACTCGGGGGTATTACCGCACCTTCTTCCCCGGCGTCAGGTCGGACCGGCGGCGGAATCGGGGGGAATCGGGGGGCGGAATCGGGGGCGCCAAGGGCGATTCCGCGGGAATCGGGGGAATCGCCGGCTCAGGGGCCCCCGCGTCAGGCCAGCCGCATCCGGCGCAACGGGGCCGCGCGCAGGGCCAGCAGCACGAAGATCACGGCGAGGTAGATCATCGGCTCCAGCTGCCAGCCCTTCACCAGCATGAAGAAGTGCACCCCGCCCAGCAGAACGATCACGTAGTTCAGCTTGTGCAGCAGCCGCCATTGCGGCCCCAGCTTGCGCACCGACCAGTTGTTCGAGGTCAGCGCCAGCGGGATCATCAGCACGAAGGCCGCCATGCCGATGGTGATGTAGGGGCGCTTGAGGATGTCGGCGACGATCTGGCCGACGATCTGCACGTCGAGCACCAGCCAGATCAGCAGGTGCAGACATATATAGAAGAAGCCCACCAGCCCCAGCGCCCGGCGGAAGCGGATCAGCGAGATGCCGGTGAGGTTTCGGATCGGGGTGATCGCCAGCACGAAGATCAGCACCTGAAGCCCGCGCAGCCCCATCCAGTGCTCCATCACCTTCACCGGGTCCACGCCGAGCTGCCCGTTCAGCCCCTGCCAGAGCAGCCAGAGCGGCGGGAGCGGCGCGATCGCGTAGATCGGCCAGACCGGCAGCTTGCGCAGGCGCGCGTTCACATCCTGCGCGATCGGCATCTCAGTAGAACTTGCTCAGATCCATCCCGGCATACATGCCGGCGACATGTTCGCCATAGCCGTTGAACATCTGCGTCTCGATCCGGCTGGCCCCGAACAGTTTCGAGGTGATGCGCCGCTCGGTCGCCTGGCTCCAGCGCGGGTGATCCACCTCGGGGTTCACGTTCGAATAGAATCCGTATTCGCGCGGGTTGGTCTGTTTCCAGGTGTTCAGCGGCTCGTTCTCGACCAGCTCGATCTTCACGATGCTCTTGATGCTCTTGAACCCGTATTTCCACGGCACGACCAGCCGCAGCGGCGCGCCGTTCTGGTTGGGCATCTCTTCCCCGTAGAGCCCGGTGGCCAGGATCGTCAGCGGGTGCATCGCCTCATCGAGCCGCAGGCCCTCGACATAGGGCCAGTCGAGGATCGGCTGGCGCTGGTAGGGCATCTCCTCGGGGCGGTAGAGCGTTTCCATCCGCACGTATTTCGCCGCGGGCTGCACGCCGGCGAGGTCCAGCACATGGCGCATCTCGAAGCCGATCCAGGGGATCACCATGCTCCACCCTTCCACGCAGCGCAGGCGGTAGATGCGTTCCTCCAGCGCGGCGCCCTTCAGGATATCGGCAAGGTCATAGGTGCCGGGGCGCTCCACGAGGCCGCCGATCTCCACCGCCCAGGGGTCGGTGGTCAGGCTGCCGGCATTGGCGGCCGGATCGCGCTTGCCGGTGCCGAATTCGTAGAAGTTGTTGTAGGTGGTGATTTCCTCGAACGTGTTGGGCTTCTCGTCGGTCGAGAAGGAAGAGGGCGCGGCGTCGATCTTCGCGCGCGCGCCGCGCGGCAGGGCGCTTGCGGCCAGCATCGCGCCGGCGCCCGCCATGATCGCCCGGCGGCTCAGCCAGGCCGCCTTGGGCGTGATCGCGGAATAGGGCAGATCATTCTTCCAGCGCGGTGTCATCGCTCTTCCCTCATGCAGCTTGACCCGAGCCTAGCGCGCGCGCCTCCTCGCACAAAACCAACAAAGGTCACGTTCCTGTTGGCTGATTGTAACTTGGGAAGATCTTGGACAGCGGGATCGAGGTGCCGTCGGCCTGCACGATCCGCACGTGCCCGCGCCGCATCTGGCGCGGCTCGGCCATGCCGACGGAATGGGCGATCATCTCGAGCTCCTGGATGACATTCGTCGCGTATTTGGCGACCTTCTTGTACTTGTCCTCCACGACCAGCCCGTGCTGGAGGCGCGGATCGTGGGTGGTGATGCCGGTCGGGCAGGTGTTCTTGTTGCATTTCAGCGCCTGGATGCAGCCGAGCGAGAACATGAAGCCCCGCGCCGAGGCCACGAAATCCGCACCAGCGCAGAGCGCCCAGGCCACGTCGGACGGGTTGACCAGCTTCGCCGCCGCGATGATGCGGATCCGGTCGTGGAAACCGTAGAGATCGCGCAGGTCGACCATGCGGGGCAGCGCCTCGCGGATCGGCATGCCGACCAGGTCGATCAGCGGCATCGGCGCGGCGCCGGTGCCGCCCTCGCCGCCATCGATCGAGATGAAGTCGGGCGCGCTCTCCATGCCGCGCCGCTGGACCGTCTCGAAGAAGTCGATCCAGGGGCTCGCCGAGCCGATCACCGTCTTGAAGCCCACGGGCTTGCCGGTCACGTCGCGGATGCGGCCGATCAGGTCGAGCAGATCGTCCCAATCGTCGACCTCGGCGTGGCGGTTGGGCGAGATCCCGTCCTCCCCCGGTTTGAGGCCGCGGATGCGCGCGATCTCGGGGGTGATCTTGGCCGCGGGCAGGATGCCGCCCTTGCCGGGCTTGGCGCCCTGGCTCAGCTTGATCTCGAACATCTTGACCTGCGGATGCGCCGCCGCCTCGCGCAGCTTCTCGTCGCTCAGCTTGCCGGCCTCGTCGCGCACGCCGAACTTGGCCGTGCCGATCTGGAAGACCAGGTCGGCCCCGCCCTCGAGGTGGAAGGGCGACAGCCCGCCCTCGCCGGTATTGAGCCAGATCCCCGCCTCCTTCGCGCCCTTCGACAGCGCCAGCACCGCGGGTTTGGAGATCGCCCCGTAGGACATGCCGGCGATGTTGAAGATCGAGGGCGCGTTGTAGGGCTCGCGGCAATAGGGGCCGATTTCCAGCGGTTCGGTCTTGGCGAACTGGTTGTCGAGCGGCGGGAAGGCGGCGTTGACGAAGATCGGCGTGCCGGGGGTGGAAAGGTTGCGGGTGGAGCCGAAGGCGACCGTGTTCGACACGCCGGCCGCGGCGCGCGCGATCCAGTCGCGCTGGGCGCGGTTGAAGGGCATCTCCTCGCGGTCCATCGCGAAGAAGTACTGGCGGAAGAACTCGCCGAGATTGGTGAAGATGTGCCGGAAGCGGCCGATCACCGGGTAGTTGCGGCGCACCGCATCGGCGCTCTGCGTCGTGTCGATGATGTAGAAGAGCACCGCCATCGCGGCGACCATGCCGATCACGAAGACGAAGACGAGCGCGAGGATCTGCAATGCCGTCGCGGCCCAGGACATGAAGGCCATCTCATCCTCCCGATTGACCTCGAGGCCACCATGCGCCGCCCGATGCGGCCCGGCAACCCCCGGCGCAGACTCGCTTGGAAGAGTGAAGAAGCCGTGACCCGGCGTGAAGGCTGTAGCCCCGCCGCTACCTGCGCACCTTCAATGTGCTTCAAATACCCTCGGGGGTCCGGGGGCAGAGCCCCCGGCCCGGCCCAACGCTTCGAGCGTGCGCGTCAGCGCGCCGAGAAGGGGCGGGAGCCCCCGCCCGCCGCAGGTGTCGCGCGGAACAAGGGCGCAGCCCGCCGCGCGAGCGCCGCCCCGTCCCGGCGGGGTGGCGCTATGGCTATCCGCCCGCGCTACGGCAAGGGAGGATGTACTCGGCCACCATAAAGCGCCCAACACCAGCGTTGGCAGCGCCACCCCACGGGGCGGCCCTCGCGCTCCCGTTGCGCTCCCCTGTCCCTACTTCTCCGCCCAGACCGCCATCCTGTTGCCGCCCGGCTCGCGGAACTCGAAGCGCCGGCCGCCGGGGAAATCGAAGATCTCCGCCGTGATCTCGGCGCCCGCCGCCTTCACCCGCTCCAGCGCGGCCTCCAGGTCGTCGGCCTTCAGCACCACCAGCGCGCCGGCCTCCGCATCGCCGTTCGCGTCGATCCCGCCATCCAGACCGGCATTGTTCATCGTCTGGTATCCCGGCCCGTAATCGTCGAACTCCCAGCCGAACGCCTCGGCGAAGAACCCCTTCGTCGCCCCGATATCGCGCGTCGGGAACTCGATGTAATTGATCTTCAGCATGACGACCCCCCGGGGAAATGTTCACTATTCGTTCACCCTGCGCGGATTCGCCCCCTGCGTAAAGCGAAAAGGGGCGGCCCCTCGGGCCGCCCCCTCCATCAGTGCAACACCGCCTGATCCGGCTTCGGCCGGTTCGACGCGCTCAGCCGGTCGCCCACGATCAACCCGTCGGGCCCGGCGCTCACCACCACGGTGTCGCCATCCTTCACGTCGCCGGCCAGCAGCATCTCGGCAAGCTGATCCTGCAACGCGCGCTGGATCACCCGCTTCAGCGGACGCGCCCCGAAGACCGGGTCATAGCCCTCGTCGGCCAGCCAGGCCTTGGCGTCATCGTCCAGCACCAGCGAGATATCCCGGCGCGCCAGCCGCTTCTGCAACCGCGCCAGCTGGATATCGACGATGCCGCCCATATCCGCGCGGCCGAGCCGGTCGAAGATGATCGTCTCGTCCAGCCGGTTGAGGAATTCCGGCCGGAAATGCGCCCGCACGGCATCCATCACGTCGCGCTTGGCGGCGCTCGCATCGGCCCCGTCGGGCAGCTGGCTCAGCGCCTGCGCGCCGAGGTTCGAGGTCAGCACGATCAGCGTCTGCTTGAAATCGACCGTGCGGCCCTGGCCATCGGTCAGCACCCCGTCATCGAGCACCTGCAACAGCACGTTGAACACGTCGGGATGCGCCTTCTCGACCTCGTCGAACAGCACCACCTGGTAGGGCCGGCGGCGGACGGCTTCCGTCAGAACCCCGCCCTCGTCATAGCCGACATATCCCGGCGGCGCGCCGATCAGCCGGGCGACCGAGTGCTTCTCCATGAACTCGCTCATGTCGATCCGCACCATCGCGCCGTCATCGTCGAAGAGGAACTCGGCCACGGCCTTGGTGAGCTCGGTCTTGCCCACGCCGGTCGGCCCGAGGAAGAGGAACGAGCCCAGCGGCCGCGCCTCGTCGTTCAGACCGGCGCGCGCCCGGCGCACCGCATTGGCCACGGCCCGCACGGCGGCATCCTGACCGATCACCCGGCGATGCAGGCCCTCTTCCATGCGCAACAGCTTCTCGCGCTCGCCCTCCAGCATCTTGGACGTGGGAATGCCCGTCCACCGCTCGACGACCTGGGCGATCTGCTCGGGGCGCACGGCCTCTTCGACCATCAGCCCGTCATCCTCGGCCTGCTCGGCCTCGGCCAGCTGCTTCTCGAGCTGCGGGATCACGCCATAGGATAGCTCGCCCGCGCGCGCGAGGTTGCCTTCGCGCTTGGCGCTGTCGAGCTCGGCGCGCGCCCGGTCGAGCTGTTCCTTGAGGTTGCGCGCGCTGTCGAGCTTGTCGCGCTCGGCCTGCCACTTGGCGGTCATCGCGCCGGATTTCTCCTGCAACTCGGAAAGCTCGGCCTCCAGCTTCTGCAGCCGCGCCTTGGAGGCATCGTCATCCTCCTTCTTCAGCGCCTCGGCCTCGATCTGCAATTGCAGGATCTGCCGGTCGAGCTGATCCAGCTCCTCGGGCTTGCTGTCCACCTCCATGCGCAGCCGGCTCGCGGCCTCGTCCACGAGGTCGATCGCCTTGTCGGGCAGGAAGCGGTCGGTGATGTAGCGGTGCGACAGCGTCGCGGCCGAGACCAGCGCCGAGTCGCTGATCCGCACGCCATGGTGCAGCTCGTACTTCTCCTTGATGCCGCGCAGGATCGAGATCGTGTCTTCCACCGTCGGCTCGGCCACCACGAGCGGCTGGAACCGGCGGGCAAGCGCCGCATCCTTCTCCACGTGCTTGCGGTATTCGTCGAGCGTGGTGGCGCCGATGCAGTGCAGCTCGCCCCGCGCCAGCGCGGGCTTGATCAGGTTGGCCGCATCCATCGCGCCATCGGTCTTGCCGGCGCCGACCAGCATGTGCATCTCGTCGATGAACAGGATGATCTCGCCCGCGGCGGCGGTGATCTCGTTCAGCACCGATTTCAGCCGCTCCTCGAACTCGCCGCGATATTTCGCGCCGGCGATCAGCGCGCCCATGTCGAGCGCCAGCAGCTTCTTGTTGCGCAGGCTCTCGGGCACGTCGCCATTGACGATCCGCAGGGCCAGGCCCTCGGCGATCGCCGTCTTGCCGACGCCCGGCTCGCCGATCAGCACCGGGTTGTTCTTGGTGCGGCGGCTCAGCACCTGCATGGCGCGGCGAATCTCCTCGTCGCGGCCGATGATCGGGTCGATCTTGCCCTGCTCGGCGGCCTCGGTCAGATCGCGCGCGTATTTCTTCAACGCCTCATAGCCTTCCTCGGCACTCGCCGTATCGGCGGTGCGGCCCTTGCGCAGATCGTTGATCGCGCCGTTCAGCGCCTGGGCGCTCACCGCGCCGGCCTCCAGCGCCTCGCGCGCCTTCGAGCGCACCATCGCCAGCGCCGTCAGCAGGCGTTCCACGGGCACGAAACTGTCGCCCGCCTTCTTGGCCACCTTCTGCGCCTCGTCCAGCACGCGGGCCGTCTGCGTGTCGACATAGATCTGGCCGGCATCGCCGGTCACCTTCGGCACCTTCGCCACGGCGGCATCCACCGCCTCGACCACGCGCTCGGGCGCGCCGCCCGCGCGGCGGATCAGGTTGGAGGCCAGGCCTTCCTCGTCGTCCATCAGGGCCTTCAGCAGATGTTCGGGCAGCAGCCGCTGGTGGCTCTCCCGCATCGCGATCGTCTGCGCGGCCTGAAGGAACCCGCGCGACCGCTCCGTGAACTTTTCCATGTCCATCGGTCATTCTCCTTTTCAAGCACCCGTCTCGCCGGCGCCCGCTTGGCGGCACGCCGGCCCTGGGCCTGTTGGGCAGATGGGGGGCGCGGGCGCCGGGTTCAAGGCCGGGGGGCGCACCCGCGGGGAACCAAAGACCCGCCTACGCCGTTGAAATCGCAGGAAGGCGCAGCAATCGCGCCGTGATCAGAGCAGTGAGGGCCCACCATGCCGGCCTACAGGACCGAGGTCTCCAATCTCACCTACAATCCCGCCACGCAGCGTTTCGAAGCGCTGGTGATCTTCCACGAAGGCAGCGACCGCACCAGCTATCCCTGCGACCTGGCCGCGCCGATCGACAGCGATTTCGCGCATGTCACCCGCGCGCTGGTCGTGCAGGCCAAGATCCGCCGCGCCAAGGCGGGCCGCGGGCTGATGTCGCGCCTGCGCGAGAGCTTCGCCCAGCCGCACCTGCGCGCGGCGGCCTGAACCGGGGCCCACCCGCGCCTTGGCAGCGCGGCGCCCCCGTGCTAGCGGCATCCCAGCCGCAAGCGGAGGGTAGCCATGCCGGATGATCGCCTCATCGTCGCGCTCGACGTGCCGAACGCCCTGGCCGGGCTGGAGCTTGCCGAGCGCATCGGCGATGCCGTCTCGTTCTACAAGATCGGGCTGGGCATGCTCACCGGCGGCGGCCTCGCGCTCGCCAACGAGCTGAAGCAGGAACACGGCAAGCGCATCTTCCTCGACATGAAGTTCTTCGACATCGGCGCCACGGTCGAGGCAGCGGTGCGCGGCATCGCGGCCTACGATCTGGATTTCCTTACCGTGCAGGGCGATCCCCACGTCGTGCGGGCCGCCCGCGAGGGCGCGGGCGGCAGCGGGCTGAAGATCCTGGCCGTCACCGTACTCACCTCGCTCGACCGGGCCGATCTGGATGATGGCATGATCCGCGCCGGAGACATGGCCGAGATCGTCACCGAACGCGCCGCCCGCGCGCTGGCCGCCGGGGCCGACGGGGTGATCGCCTCGCCCCACGAAGCCGCCGCGATCCGCGCTTTGCCGGAAGCCTCGGGCAAGCTGATCGTCACCCCCGGCGTGCGCCCCGCCGGCGCCGCGAAGGGCGACCAGAAGCGCATCGCCACGCCGGCGCAGGCACTGGCCGACGGCGCCGATCACGTCGTGGTGGGCCGCCCCGTCTGGCAGGCCGACGATCCCGCCGCCGCCGCCCGCGCCATCCTGGCCGAGATCGGCTGAACCGCTAGCGTAGGGCAGCGCCGGCCCGCGGGGTGGCGCGCATAGCGCCGCCCCATGGGGGCGGGTCGGCGCTGCCCGGCCTGCGGCCGGGCGCAACCTCTCCACCGTGGCGCCTAGTTCTCGTTGATGTCGCGATCCCAGATCTTCACCTGGCCGCGCCGCACGCCGAAGATCCGCCGCAGCACCAGCCAGGCCACCAGCGAGGCCAGCGCGAAGAACAGCGCCAGAAGCGGCAGGCCGGGCGTGATGCCGATGCCCACCAGCACCGCCATCACAACCGCCCCCACCGCGAAGCCGAGGAAGACATAGCCCGGCACGATCACCTCCAGCACCGCCAGCGCGATGCCCGCCACCAGCCAAACCCACCATTCTTGCCAGAGCATCACGCCCGCCCCTTCAACAGCCGGAACGCATCGGTGAACGCGTCCAGCGCGGCGGCCGGCACGATCACCGTCTGGCTGCCGGTCGAGGCGCCCATCGCCTGCAACGCCTCCACCTGTTTGAGCGCCACCTGGTACTGCGCCGCCTCAAGCCCGTTGGCCGCGATCGCCTCGGCCACCACGCCGGTCGCATAGGCCTCGGCATCGGCCTGCACGCGGCGCGCCTTGGCGGCCTGCTCGGCGGCATAGAGCTCGGCATCCGCGTTCAGCTCCACCGCGCGTTTCTGGCCCTCGGCGCGGGTCACCTGGGCGCGGCGCTCGCGCTCGGCGTTGAGCTGCTGCAACATCGCCGCCCGCGTCGCCGCGTCGAGGTTCACGTCGAGGATCTCGGCCCGCGTCACCTCGATCCCCCAGTTCTCCACCGCGTCTTCCACGCTGGCCTTGATCGTGGCGATCAGCTGGGCGCGGTTGGATTGCACCTCGTCGAGCTCCATCTTGCCGATCTCGGCCCGCACGATGCCGGTGACCGTCGTGGCGATGGCGGCATCCACGTCGCGGATGCGATAGACGGTCTTTTCCGGCTCTATGATGCGGTAGAAGACGCTCGTCTCGACCTGCACCAGCACGTTGTCGGCGGTGATCGCGTCCTGGCTGGCATTGGGCAATTGCCGCTCGAGGATCGAGATCCTGTGCGCCACCCGGTCGAGAAACGGCACGATGAAGTTGATCCCCGGCCCCAGCACGCTGCGCAGCCTGCCGAACCGCTCGACGACGTATTTCTCGGATTGCGGGACGATCCTGACACCCAGCAGGATGCACAGGATGATGAACGCGGCCAGCGCGATATAGACGAGGTTGGAGCCGATCAGATCGGTCAGATACGCATCCATGGGTCATTCCCCGGCAACCAGAACTGCGCGCAGCCTAGCGCCGCGCCGCGCGCGTGGCGACAGGTTTCGCGCAGGGTCTGCCACCGTGCGCTGCCCTCACGCCCCGGCAACCGCGATGCGGCAGGCTGCGCGCATGAAACAGCTGCCCGACCTCCTGCACCTGCCGCTCGACGCGATCGACGACGCCACGCTCCCGCGCGACCGCGGCGGTCTCGACGAGGCGGCGCTCAACGATCTCGCGCTCTCGATCCGGCTGCACGGGCTGCGCCTGCCGGTCGAGGTGTTCCGCAAGGCCGATCCGGGCGACGGGCCGGCCTACGGGCTGATCTCGGGGCTGCGCCGGCTCACCGCCTACCGGCGGCTGCATGACGGGCGCGATCCGGCCTTCGCGAAGATCCCCGCCCTGCTGCGGACACCGCGCTCGGTGCCCGAGGCGCTGGTCGACATGGTCGAAGAGAACCGCGCCCGCGCCGGCGTCTCCCCGTGGGAGCAGGCGCGCCTGCTGGTCACCGCCTGCGACGAGGGCATCTTCGACACGGTCGAGGCCGCCGCCGCCCGGCTGCACATGGGCGCCACCCGGCAGGCCCGCGCGCGGCTGCGGGCGATCGCCGATCTGGTCGAGGTGTTCGAGGGCCTGCTCGCCGCGCCCGAGCATCTCAACCAGCGCCAGCTGCTGCGCCTTTCGGCGGCGTGCCGCGCGGGGTTCGAGGATCTCGCCGTACAGGCCCTGCGCGAGGCGGAGGCGCGCGATCCGGCGCGGCAATGGGAGGCGCTCGAGAACGTGCTGCGCGAAGCCGAGATGCAGGCCCGCCACCCCGAGCCCGAGGATCCCCGCCCCGGCCGCCCGCGCCGCCAGGCGCAGATCCGCAAGGGCCTGCATATAAGGCGCGAGATGCTGGCCAATGGCTGGGCGCTGCGGTTCACCGGCGACGAGGCGACGGCGTCGCTGATGGAATCGGTGATGGATCACGTGGAGTACTGGTTCGGCCGGTAGGCCCCGCGCGCAGGATACTCCGGGGCGCGCAGCGCCCCCGCGCGGGACAAGGGCGAAGCCCGCCGCGCGAGGGGTGGCGCTCTTGCCATCCGCCCGCGCTACGTCTCTGACCACTCTTCAATGTGCCAAAAATACCTTCGGGGGTCCGGGGGCAGCGCCCCCGGTCCGGCCCAACGCTTCGACGCGCACGAAGTGCGCCGAGAAGGGGCGGGAGCCCCCCGCCCCGCAGGGCCCCAGGCGGCGAAGCCGCCCGCGCGGAATCAAGCGCGTAGCGCGCCGCGCGAGCGCCGCCCCGTCCCGGCGGGGTGGCGCTCTTGCCATCGTTCCGCGCTACGGCGAGTTCGGATGTACTCGGCCACCATAAAGCGCCCAGCACCCACGTCGGCAGCGCCACCCCACGGGGCGGCCCTCGCGCTACCGTCGCGCCAAGCCCTCCCCCCATCATGGTTACGTCCACACTACCCCCCGCGCGCTCCAACAAAATCAACAGCTTGCAAGGCGTCCACATGTGGGCACCGCCGCACCCCCCGATTTTTCCCGATGGAGCGCCCCTGCCCCGCATGGTAATCTCGCCCCATGCCCGCCCTGTGCCGCGACTGTCTCCACAGCTTCGACCACGGCCCCCGCTGCCCCGCCTGCGGGCGGCCGCGCATCCTGTCGCACCCGGAACTCTTCGAGCTGTCCATCGCCCACATGGATTGCGATGCCTTCTACGCCTCGGTCGAGAAACGCGACAATCCCGAGCTGCGCGACAAGCCGGTCATCATCGGCGGCGGCCATCGCGGCGTGGTCTCCACCGCCTGCTACATCGCCCGGATCAAGGGCGTCCGCTCGGCCATGCCGATGTTCCAGGCGCTGAAACTCTGCCCCGAGGCGGTGGTGGTGCGCGGGCGGATGGATGTCTATGTCGAGGTCTCGCGCCAGGTCCGCGCCCTGATGGACGAACTCACCCCTGTCGTCGAACCCCTCTCCCTCGACGAAGCGTTCCTCGATCTCACCGGCACGGCGCGGCTGCACGGCCAGCCGCCCGCCGTCATGCTCGCCCGCCTTCTGCGCCGGATGCAGACCGAGATCGGGATCACCGGCTCGGTCGGCCTGTCGCACAACAAGTTCCTCGCCAAGGTCGCCTCGGATCTCGACAAGCCGCGCGGCTTTTCGGTGATCGGCCGCGCCGAGACGCCCGATTTCCTGCGTGACAAGCCGGTGCGGATCATCTGGGGCATCGGCCCCGCCGCGCAGGCCGCGCTGGAACGCGCCGGGATCACCAAGGTCTCCGACATCCTGCGCTGGGAAAGGCGCGACCTGCATGCCCGCTTCGGCTCGATGGGCGAACGGCTCTACCACATCGCCCGCGGCGAGGATGCCCGCCGCGTCACCGCCCGCGCGCCGGTCAAGAGCATCACCAACGAGACGACCTTCTTCGAGGATACTGCCGATCCCGACCTGCTCGACGGGCATCTGTGGCGCCTGGCCGAGAAGGTGTCGGACCGGGCCAAGGCCAAGGGCCGCGCCGGGCGCGTGGTGGTGCTGAAGCTGAAACGGTCGGATTTCTCGACCCTGTCGCGCCGCCACGCCTTGCCCGCGCCCACCAACCTGGCCGACACGATCTATCGCGAGGCGCGCCGCCTGCTGGATGGCGCGATCGGCGAAGGGCCGTTCCGGCTGATCGGGACGGGGCTGAGCGAGATCAGCGAGGATAGCAGCCCCGCCGCGCTGGGCGACCTGCTCGATCCCGGCGCCACCCGCCGCGCCGGGGCCGAACGGGCCACCGATGCGATCCGCGCCCGCTTCGGGCCGGATGCGATCGTCAAGGGCCGGTCGCTGCGCTGAGAGCTACTCGGCCGCCATCGGCAGCCGCCGCCGCCCGATCGCGGCGATCCGCGCGATCACCCCGCCCAGCACGGCGCGGAAGGCCTCGAAGCCGGAATGCGGCGTGATCGTCGCCTCGTCCATGTAGAGCGCGCGGTCGATCTCGATCTGCACGACATGCTGGCCGCGCGAGGGGCGGCCGTAATGCTGGGTGATATAGGCCCCCGCGAAGGGCGCGTTGCGCACGACCCGCAGGCCGGCATCGGCAAAGGCGGCCTCGACCTCGGCCATCACGGCCCCGTCGCACGACGCGCCGAACCTGTCGCCCAGCACGATCTGCGGCGCCGGCCGCTGGCCGCGCGCAAGGCTTTCCACCGCCTCGTGCGGCATGGAATGGCAATCCACGAGGATCGCCTCGCCATAGAGCGCGCGGCTTTCCTCCAGCAGCGCCTGGAGCCTGTCGTGATAGGGATGCCAGACATCGCGCAGCCGGGCCCGCGCCTCGGCCAGGCGGATCTTGCCGCGATAGATCGTCTGCCCGTTCGAGACGACGCGCGGCACCACCCCCAGCCCCGAGGCCACCCGCGGATTATGCGCCGCGCGCGCCACGTCGCGGATCAGCGCGGGGTCGAGCTCATCGGCACCGCGGTTGAGATCCAGCCAGGCGCGCGGCGCCGTGGCCGCCAGTAGCGGCGCGCCATGCAGCGGGGCATCGCCGAACAGCGTGTCGACATAGGCATCTTCCGAGCTGCGCACCTGCCGCGCATTCAGGATCGACCGGGCCAGGAAATCCTGCGGATAGTCGCGCCCGCTATGGGGCGATGCGAAGACAACGCTGGTCTCGCGCCGCTCCGGCATCGTCAATCGGTAGGGCTCGGCCACCATGCGTGCTCCTGTCGTCTGGCCGAGTATAGGGGGATTCCCTACCGGTCCAAAAGTCTCTTGAACCGTCACCCGACTCCTTTTATACGCTCGCAGACCGGCGCGCGGGGCATGTCTCCGCGCCTTGTCCCTCGGGCATGTGCCAACGGCACAGAGAAGGCGGACGGGCACGCGCGGGAAGGGCGTATAGCTCAGCGGTAGAGCACTACGTTGACATCGTAGGGGTCACAAGTTCGAACCTTGTTACGCCCACCATTCACCGCCCTTCGGGGCAAGGTTTTCCACGGCGCACGGGAGAGCGCCGCGCAGCAGAAGGAGAAGGGCCATGAAAGTCCGCAACTCGCTCCGCTCGCTCAAGAACCGGCACCGCGACTGCCGCGTCGTGCGCCGCAAGGGCCGCGTCTACGTCATCAACAAGACGCAGCGCCGCTTCAAGGCCCGCCAGGGCTGAGACACGAGCGATCGTAAAGCAGGGGCCGCCACGGGAGACCGGGCGGCCCTTTCGCTTGCGGGGGCAGGCCCGACGGCCTCAGCCGTAATCGCGCTGGTCGTCGATCACCTTGCCGTCGTTGGGCAGGCTGCCCGGCGCGACCACCTCGACCTCGGCGCGCATCTTGAGCGTGGCGAGGATGCTCTCGCCGTAGCTGCCGGCATCGCCCCCCTCGGCCTCGACCAGCACCTTCATCGCATCCATCTCGCCCGCCCGCGTGGCGACGACGCGGGCGCGCTTCACCTCGCGGTGGCGGGCGACGAAATCGGCCACCTGTTCGGGGCGCACGAACATGCCCTTGATCTTGGTGGTCTGGTCAGCGCGGCCCATCCAGCCCTTGATCCGCATGTTGGTGCGCCCGCAGGGCGACACGCCGGGCAGCACGGCGGAAAGATCGCCGGTGGCGAAGCGGATCAGCGGGTAGTCGGGGTTCAGCGTGGTGACGACAACCTCGCCCACCTCGCCCTCTTCCACCGGATCGCCGGTGCCGGGGCGCACGATCTCCACGATCACGCCCTCGTCGACGATCATGCCCTCCATCGCCTCGCTCTCGTAGGCGATGTTGCCCAGATCGGCGGTGGCGTAGTTCTGCCGGCAGGTGACGCCGCGCTCGGCATATTCCTGGCGCAGCGAGGGGAAGAGCGCACCGCCCCCCACGCAGGCGCGCGTGATGGCGAGGCGTTCGCCCATCTCGTCGGCGCGGTCGAGGATCACCTTGAGGTAATCCGGCGTGCCCGCATAGACGGTGCTGCCCGCATCCACCGCCGCGCGCACCTGCAGATCGGTCTGCCCGGTGCCGGCCGGCAGCACCGCGGCGCCCACCGCGCGCGCGCCGGATTCGAAGATCATGCCCGCGGGGGTGAGGTGATAGCCAAAGCAGTTCTGCACGATATCGCCGCGGCCCACGCCACAGGCATGCAGGAAGCGCCCGATGCGCCACCAATCGCCGGCCTGGCGGCCCGGCTCGTAGATCGGGCCGGGCGACTGGAAGATGTGATCGAACTCGTGCGCAGCGAGCGCGGCAAAGCCACCGAAGGGCGGCGCGGCCTTCTGCGCCTCGCCCAGCCCGCTTTTCCGCAGCACCGGCAGGCGGGCGAGTTCCTCGCGCGTGCAGACATCGCCGGGGCGCACGTCGCGCAGCGTGTCGCCATAGCCGGGCAGGCCCTGGGCGATGGCGATCTGCTCGGGCAGGCTGCCCGCGATGCCATGCGCGCGCTCGTCGGCGCTGCGCGTCTCGAGCTCGTCGTAATACCCGTTCATCGCGCCCGTTCCGTTCACGACAGCCACCTCTTGCGCCGCCGGTAGGACCGCACGTCGCGGAAGCTCTTGCGGCCCTCATCCGACATGCCGAGGTAGAATTCCTTGACGTCGGGGTTCTCGCGCAGCTCGGCGGCGGGGCCGTCCATGACGATGCGGCCGTTTTCCAGGATATAGCCGTAATGGGCGAAGCGCAGCGCGACGTTGGTGTTCTGCTCGGCCAGCAGGAAGGTTACGCCCTCGTTCTCGTTCACCGATTTCACGATCTCGAAGATCTGCTCCACCAGTTGCGGGGCGAGGCCCATAGACGGCTCATCGAGCAGGATCATCCGCGGCCGGGACATCAGCGCGCGGCCGATCGCCAGCATCTGCTGTTCGCCGCCCGAGGTGTAGCCCGCCTGGGATTTGCGCCGCTCCTTCAGGCGCGGGAAGTAATCGTAGACCATCTCGATATCGCGCGCGATCTCGCGGTCGCTGCGCGTATAGGCGCCGGTCAGCAGGTTTTCCTCGACCGTCAGGTGCTCGAAAACGTGACGGCCCTCCATCACCTGGATCAGCCCGTTCTTCACTTGCGCGGCCGGGTCGGCGCCGGTCAGCGGCTCGCCGCGATAGGTGATCGCGCCCTTCGTCACCTCGCCGCGTTCCGAGCGCAGCAGGCCCGAGATCGCCTTGAGCGTGGTCGACTTGCCGGCGCCGTTGCCGCCGAGCAGCGCGATGATGCCGCCCTCGGGCACCGAGAGCGAGACGCCCTTCAGCACCAGGATGACGGAATTGTAGATCACCTCGATATTGCTGACCTGGAGCAGCGTCTTCTCGGTGCTGTGCGTGGCGTCGAGCATGCCTCGGCCCTTCGGTGGGCCCCGGCCACGCGCGGAAGCGCGGCCGGGGCGGTTTCGCTTACATCGCCTCGCAGCTGCGCGGCTCGATGCCGGCTTCCTGCGCGTAGGCCATGGAATCCTCTTCGATCAGCGGATCGACCACCTCGAAATCGGGTTCCATGAAGTCGGTCACGGCGTTCCACGTCTTGTCGGCCGCGTTCCATTGCTGGATGAAGCCGGTGCGCGGGGCGGAGTGTTCCTCGCAGGTCACCTCGAAGCCCTGGGCAAAGCCGGGCAGGCCCAGCTCCGTCCACTGCTCGTCGGTCATCGACAGGGTTTCCATCGCGTCGCGCAGTTCCGGCGCGGTGATGTCGGCATGGCCGGCCATCTCCTGGGCGTGCTTGATCGCCTCGGCCAGCACCACGGCGGTATAGAGCCCGCGGTTATAGCCGACCTCGCCCCATTTGGAGCCGTCGCCCGCGCCCTTGCCGGCGTCGATCACCTTTTCCTTGATCTCCTGCAGCAGCGGGTAATCGGTGCCCGCCCCGTGCCAGGTGATCGCCTTGTAGCCGTCGGCGCCTTCGCCCACCGGCACCACGTCGGCCTCGGAGCCCGACCACCACACGCCGATGAAGTTCTCCATCGGGAAGCGGATATTGGCGGCTTCCTGCACGGCGACCGAGTTCATCACGCCCCAGCCCCACATGAAGACGTAATCGGGCCGTTCACGCCGGATCTGCAGCCATTGCGACTTCTGCTCCTGGCCGGGATGGTCCACGGGGATGAGCGTCAGCTCGAAACCGTGCTTCTCGGACAGGCCCTCGAGCGTGCGGATCGGCTCCTTCCCGTAGGCGGAGTTGTGGTAGAGCAGCGCGATCTTCTTGCCTTCCAGCGAGCCGCCTTCCTGCTCCATGGCGTATTTCACCATGATCGAGGCGGCATCCCAGTAGGTGCCGGGCAGGTTGAAGACCCATTCGAAGATCTTGCCGTTCACCGCCGAAGTGCGCCCGTAGGCGACCGACCAGATCGGGATCTCGTCGGCGCTGGCCTTGGGGATCAGCTGGTAGGTGATGCCGGTCGATTGCGGGATGTAGATGAGCGCGCCGTCGCCCTTGGTCTGCTCGTAGCATTCGACGCCCTTCTCGGTGTTGTAGCCGGTCTCGCACTCGACCACGTTCACCATCTCGCCACCGATGCCGCCGTCGCGTTCGTTGAGCAGCGTCATGTAATCCGAGAAGCCGTCGGCATAGGGGATGCCCGAAGGCGCGTAGGGGCCGGTGCGGTAGTTGAGCGCGGGGATCGTCAGATCCGCCATCGCCGGCGCCACGGCCGTCATCGTCGCGGCTATCGCCGCCAGGATCGTATGTCTCATCGGTTCGTATCCTCCCTTGGTATCTCCGATGGTTCCGTCGCTCGCGCGCCGCGGTTCGCCCCGCGGTCTTTCCTCCGGCCCCGCCCTAGTGGGGGAAGGGCCACAATCTCAGCTTCTCCTTCACCGTGCGCCACAACTGCGCCAGGCCATGCGGCTCGAGGATCAGGAAGATGATGATCAGCAGGCCCAGGATCATGATCTCAAGATGCGTGGCCACGTCGGTGGGCCAGCCGAAATCGCCCACCAGCACGTTCTTGAGGAAGACCGGCAGCAGCACGATCAGCGCCGCCCCCGCGAACGACCCGAAGATCGAGCCGAGCCCGCCGATGATGATCATGAACAGCACCAGGAAGCTCTTCTGGATGCCGAACACCTCGCCCACCTCGACGGCGCCGAGATAGACCGAGAAGAACAGCGCCCCGGCGATGCCCACGAAGAAGGAAGAGACGGCGAAGGCGCTGAGCTTGGCGGCGAGCGGGTTCACCCCGATGATCTCGGCCGCGATATCCATGTCGCGGATCGCCATCCACTTGCGCCCGACCGAGCCGCGGGTGAGGTTGCGCGCCGTCCAGGCGACGACCAGCACGAAGCCCGCGCAGATCAGGTATTTCGCCGGCGCGCTGGCGGTCGGGCCGGTGACGGCGAAGCCCAGCACCTCGCGCGTGGGCGCCGAGATCTGGCCGGTGGCCGAATAGTTGTAGAACCAGCCCACCTTGTTGAAGAGCCAGACGAGGAAGAATTGCGCGGCCAGCGTGGCCACGGCCAGGTAGAAGCCCTTGATCCGCAGCGAGGGCAGGCCGAACAGCATGCCCACCAGCGCCGTGATGCCGCCGGCCAGGATGATGTGGATGATGATGTTCACGTCGGGGAAGGCCGTCATCAGCTTGTAGCAGGCATAGGCGCCCACGGCCATGAACCCGCCGGTGCCCAGGCTCACCTGCCCGCAATAGCCCGTCAGGATGTTCAGCCCGATCGCCGCGATGGCATAGATCAGGAAGGGCAGGAAGACGGCGCTCGCCCAGTAGGAGTTGATGACGAAAGGGATGATCCCGAAGGCCACCACCAGCACCAGGTAATAGCGGTAGCGGTCGAACCGGATCGGGAAGGTCTGGCTGTCCTTCTCGTAGGTGGTGCTGAAATCGCCGGCTTCGCGGTAGAGCATGCCCGTTCCTCCCCTAGACGCGCTCGATGATCCGCTCGCCGAACAGGCCCTGCGGCCGGAAGACGAGGAAGATCAGCGCCAGCACGTAGGCAAACCAGTTTTCCGTGGCGCCGCCCACGAGCGGGCCGACGGCGAATTCGAACAGCTTCTCGCCCACGCCGATGATCAACCCGCCGACGATGGCGCCGGGGATCGAGGTGAAACCGCCCAGCATCAGCACCGGCAGCGCCTTGAGCGCGATCAGCGAGAGCGAGAACTGCACGCCCGACTTGGAGCCCCACATGATCCCAGCCACCAGCGCCACGAAGCCGGCGATCGACCAGACCAGCACCCAGATGAACCGCAGCGAAATGCCGACCGACAGCGCGGCCTGGTGATCGTCGGCCACGGCGCGCAGCGCGCGGCCCTGCTTGGAATACTGGCTGAACAGCGTCAGCCCGATCACCAGCAGCGCGGCGACGATGGTGGCCACGATATCGAGGTTGTCGATGAAGAAGCCGTAGCCGAAGGCGTTGAACGTGGCCTCGTCGATGGCGAGGTTCAGGCCCTGGGGCAGGCCCACGTCGAGGTTCTTGATGTCGGAGCCCCACATCAGATCGCCGAAGCCTTCGAGGAAGTAGGCAAGGCCGATCGTGGCCATGAACAGGATGATCGGCTCCTGGTTCACCAGGTGCTTGAGCACGTATTTCTCGACCAGGATGGCCAGCACCACCATGATGACGAAGGTGAACGCGATGGCCAGCAGGGCCGGCACCGTCCAGCCGAAATGGTGGATGTCGGTGCCGAAGATCGCGTTGATGAGGTGGCTGAAGGGCACCTGGCCCTCCTGTATGCCCACCAGGGTGAGCGCGGCGAACAGCGCCATCACGCCCTGGGCGTAGTTGAAGATGCCGCTGGCCTTGAAGATCAGCACGAAGCCCAGCGCCACCAGCGCATAGAGCACGCCGGCCATCAGGCCGTTGAGCGTGACCTCCATCGCGAAGAGCAATTGTTCAGGCATGGAATACCCTCCCTCCCCTGATGCACGTTTTGCGTGTAGGATCGGCACAGGCGCATTCTGCCGTCATTTGTCCGAAGGCATTCCCATGGTCCAGAATTCGAGCATTTCCCACAATGTCGCCCTGATCCCGCAGCCGACGCCCACCTCGTGCTGGGCCGCCTCCACGGCGATGCTGCTCGGCACCAGTGTCGGCGCCGTGCAGTCGCGCACGCCGGCCGATCTGATGTGGCCCGACGGATCGCTGAAGAATTATTCCGACGAGAAGAGCTGGCTCGACGGCACCCGCCGCTACGCCGCCGCGCACGGGCTGCAATACGGGCCGCCGCGCAGCTGGTCGGTCGGCGCGCTGCACGAGCGGCTGTCGCACGGGCCGGTGATCTTCGATCTGCTGTGGAATCACCAGCAATACGCGGCGGGCGCGGGTTCGCCCGGCCACGTGGTGCTGCTGGTGGGGATGAGCGGCGAGGGCGCGGATACCGAGGTCACGATCAACGATCCCTGGCCGCCCAATCGCGGCGACGTGGTGACGCGCAACTACTACGCGCTGATGCAGGACGTGCCCACGCTGACCTACCGCACCTTCTGGCGCTGAGGCGTGTAGGCCTGACCGGGGGGCGCGCTCAGTCATGCGCCACCCCCAGATAGGCGTCGATCACCGCCTGGTTGCGGCGCACCTCTTCCGGCGTGCCGTCGCCGATCTTCTTGCCGTAATCCATCACGACCACCCGGTCGGACAGGTCCATCACCACGCCCATGTCATGCTCGATCAGGGCGATGGTGGTGCCGAATTCGTCGTTCACGTCGAGGATGAAGCGGCTCATATCCTCCTTCTCCTCGACGTTCATGCCGGCCATCGGCTCGTCGAGCAGCAGGAGCGAGGGCTCGGCGGCCAGCGCGCGGGCCAGCTCCACCCGTTTCTTCAGCCCGTAGGGCAGCCGGCCCACCGGCGTCTTGCGGATCGCCTGGATTTCCAGGAAGTCGATGATCCGCTCCACCGCCTCGCGGTTCGCCACCTCCTCGCGCTGGGCGGGGCCCCACCACAGCGCCTGGGCGGCGATGCCGGTCTTCATCTGGCGCAGCCGGCCCGTCATCACGTTGTCGAGCACGGTCATGCCCTCGAACAGGGCGATGTTCTGGAAGGTGCGCGCGATGCCCAGCCGGGCCACCTGGTAGGGCTTCATCTGCGGGCGCCGCTCGCCCTTGTAGATCACCTCGCCCTCCTGGGGCACGTAGAAGCCCGAGATGACGTTGAGCATCGAGGATTTGCCGGCCCCGTTCGGCCCGATGATCGCCCGGATCTCGCCCTCGCGGATGTCGAAGGAGATATCCTTGATCGCCTCCACCCCGCCGAAGCGCAGGGTGATGTTGCGCATCTCCATCAGCACCCCGCCGATCTTGCGGCCATCGGCGGTGGTGTAGCCCTCGGCGCTGTCCAGCATCGCCCCCCCTATTCCGCCGCCACGCGGCGCGGCTCGGCCGGCACCACGGCGGCATCGCGGATCTCCAGATCGGCGCGGATGCTGCCCTTGCGGCCGTCTTCGTAGGTCACTTCCGTCTCGGTCTTCACGCGCGGCGAGCCGTCGTAGAGCGCGGCGATCAGGTCGGCGTATTTGTCGGAGATCACGGCCCGGCGCACCTTGCGGGTGCGCGTCATCTCGCCATCGTCGGCGTCGAGCTCCTTGTGCAGCACCAGGAAGCGGTGGATCTGGCAGGCCGAGAGCATCTCGTCCTGCGCGATCGAGGCGTTCACCTCCTCGACATGGGCCTGGATCATGTCGAGCACCTTGGGATGGCCCGCCAGCTCCTGGTAGGAAGCGTAAGAGATGTTGTTGCGCTCGGCCCAGTTGCCCACGGCCGAGAGGTCGATGTTGATGAAGGCGCAGCACCTGTCGCGCCCGGCGCCGAAGACGACGGCCTCCAGGATGTTGGGATAGAACTTGAGCTTGTTCTCCACGTATTTGGGCGCGAACATCGCGCCGGTGGCCATCTTTCCCACATCCTTGGCGCGGTCGATGATCCGCAGGTGGCCGCTGGATTCCTCGATGAAACCGGCATCGCCCGTGGCCACCCATCCCTCGGCATCCTTGGTCGAGGCGGTGCTTTCGGGGTTCTTGTAATATTCCACGAACACGCCGGGCGAGCGGTAGAAGACCTCGCCGTTCTCGTCGATCCGCAGCTCCACGCCCGGCGAGGGCACGCCGACCGTATCGTCGCGCACCTCGCCATCGGGCTGCTGGGTGATGAAGACGCTGGCCTCGGTCTGGCCGTAGAGCTGCTTCAGGTTGATCCCCAGCGAGCGGTAGAAGGCGAAGATCTCGGGGCCGATCGCCTCACCGGCGGTATAGCCCACGCGGATGCGGCTCATCCCCATCGTGTTCTTCAGCGGCCCATAGATCAGCAGGTTGCCGATCGCGTAGCGCAGCCTGTCGCCGGCGCTCACCGGCTTGCCGTCGAGCAGGGCGGGGCCGACACGGCGGGCGACCTCCATGTAGCGGTCGAACCAGCGTTTCTTCAGCCGCCCGGCATCCTCCATGCGGATCATCACCGTGGTCAGCAGCGTCTCGAACACGCGGGGCGGGGCGAAGAAATAGGTGGGGCCGATCTCTTTCAGATCGGTGAGCATGGTTTCCTCGCTCTCGGGGCAGTTCACGCAGAACCCGGCCCAGCAGGCCTGCCCGACCGAGAAGATGAAATCGCCCACCCAGGCCATCGGCAGGTAGGCCAGCACATCCTCGTGCTCGGTCAGCCTGTCGAACTCGGCACTGGCGCGCGAGGTCTCGATGATGTTGCGGTTGGAAAGCACCACGCCTTTGGGCTTGCCCGTCGTGCCCGAGGTGTAGAGCATCACGCAGGTGTCATCGTAGCCGATCGCGGCGATGCGCCGGTCGAGCTCGGCCCCCAGCTCGCCCTCCGCCTCGCCGCCCTCGCGCTTGAGGTCTTCCAGCCAGTGCAGGCGCGAATGGTCGTATTTCCGCAGGCCGCGCCGGTCGTTGTAGATGACCTGCTCGATGCCCTTCACGCTCTGCTGGGCGTCGATGATCTTGTCCACCTGCTCCTGATCGCCGGCGATCACGAAGCGCGCGCCGCAATGATCCAGCACATAGGCCATCTCTTCGGCGCTGCTGTCCTGGTAGAGGGGCACCGGCACCGCGCCGGCCATCTGCGCCGCGGGCACCGCCCAGTAATGCGCCGGCCGGTTGCGACCGACGATGGCGATGCGGTCGCCCGGCGCCACGCCCAGCTTCAGGAAACCCAGCGCCATGCGCCGGATCTCGGCCGCGGCCTCGGCCCAGCTCCAGCTCTGCCAGATGCCGAATTCCTTTTCCCGATAGGCCGGCCGGCCGCCGCGCTCCGCCACGTTGCGCGCCAGCAATGCCGGAATGGAGACGAGGCCGTCACGCGGCCCGGATCCGTTCGTCAATGCTTCCGTCCTCCCTGCGCCGGTTTTCCCGGCGGCCGCGCCCGCGTTTGCCGCTGTTGCGCCATCGCGAGCGTGACACATCCTCACTCGCGGTCAAAGTTTTCCTGACTTTTGCCGGAACCTAACGAATTGTGACACGCCGCCCCGGTGCCTTTGCGCCCGCGCCGCACCCTGCTAGTTTTCCGCATCCGGCGAAGCGGAGGCAGGCCATGGCGCGGGATCTCACGCGCGAAGCGATGACACAGGCGGGGCTGAACCTGATCCAGCAGGCGCTGTCGATCTATGACAGCGACCTGCGGCTCGCCGTGTCGAACCGCATGTTCCGCGAGATGTTCGATCTGCCGCCGCACCTGGCCACGCCCGGCGCCTCGTTCGCCGAGACGATCCGCTTCCTGGTGGAGCGCGGCGAATACGGCGAGGTGGGCGACAAGGAGGGCTTCGTGCAGGCCCGCATCGCCGCCGCGCTTGCCTTCGAGCCGCATTACATGGAGCGCCGGCGCGCCAACGGGCGGGTGATCTCGGTCGAGGGGTCGCCGCTGCCGCAGGGCGGCTGGGTCACCGTCTATACCGACATCACCCAGATAAAGGAGCAGGAAAGGCTGCTGCGCGCCCGCTCGGTCGACCTGGCCGAGAAGGTGCTGGAACATGCCGAGCGCACGGCCGCCGCGAACCGCCGGCTCGCCGCCGCCAACGCCCAGCTGGAAGAGGCCAAGCGCGAGATCACCGAGACCGAGGCGCGCACGCGCCTGACGGCCGAGATGGTGCCCGCCCATATCTCGCGCGTGGGGCGCGACCGGGTCTATACCTTCTCCAACCGCAGGCTGGCGCATGTGCTGCCGGGTTGCAGCGCCGCCCCCGAGGGGCAGCGCATCGAGGAGGTGTTGGGCGAGAACCGCTTCGCCCGCATCGCCCGCCCGCTGGCCCGCGCCGAGGCGGGCGAGCCCTGCGTGCACGAGTTTCAGGACGATGCCACGGGCCGGCGCATCCGGGTGGCCTTCACACCCGATGTGGATGGAGGCGGGGCGGTGACGGGCGTCTACCTGCTGTCGATGGACGTGACCGAAGAGGCGCAGGCCCGCGCCGCGCTGGCCCAGACCCACAAGCGCGAACTGGCGGCGCAGCTGACATCGGGGCTGGCGCATGATTTCGCCAACCTGCTGACGATCATCCTCGGCGCGCAGAGCCGGCTGGCCCGCCAGGCCCTGCCCGCAGAGGCCGACGAGCTGGTCGCCGCCACCGTCGCCGCCGCCCGCCGCGGGGGCCTGCTGCTCGACCGACTGGCGCAGATCTCGGGCCCGCGCGCGCTGCGGCCGGTGGCCACCGACCTGCCCGCCCTGCTCGACGATATCGTCACCCTCGCCGCGCCGTCGCTGCCCGAGGCGGTGCAGCTGCGCGCGGGTGCCGAGGGGCTGGGCGAGCCGCTGCTGCTGGATGCCGGCGCGCTGCAGGATTCGCTCATTAACCTCGTCCTCAACGCCCGCGACGCTTTGGGCGAGACGGGGCAGGTGGAAATCGAGGCGCGGCGCGAGGGCGATGCCTGGGTGGTGCTCTCGGTGCATGACAGCGGGCCGGGTTTTTCCGACGAGGCGCTTTCCCGCGCGGTGGATCCGTTCTTCACCACCAAGGGCGGCGAAGGTTCGGGGCTGGGGCTGTCGATGGTCTATGACCAGGTGAAGCTGGCCGGCGGGCATCTGCGGCTGGGCCGGTCCGACAGGCTGGGCGGCGCGCGGGTTGATCTGATGCTGCCGCTGCGGCTGGTGCCCGCGGGCGGTGGCGCGGCGCGGCATTTCGTGCTGCTGGTCGATGACAGCGCCGAGATCCGCGCCGGGGTGCGCGAAATGCTGGTGGAACTGGGTCACCAGGTGGTCGAGGCCGGCTGCATCGACGAGGCGCTGGCGCTGGCGCCGATCGACGGGCTGAACCTGGTGCTGAGCGATCTGTCGCTCGCCGGGGGCGAGACCGGGCTGGCGCTGGCCGATGCGCTGGCCGCGCAGGGCCACGGCCTGCCCTTCCTGCTGATGTCGTCGCGCCCGCCGGGCGATGCCCTGCGCGACCGCGCGGCAGGGCGCTTCCCGCTGCTGGCCAAGCCGTTCTCGGCCGGCGAGCTCGAAGCCTTCCTCGCCCTGCCCCCGCAGGTGGAGGCGGCGGAATGAGCGCGCCGATGGTTGCCATCCTCGACGACGAGCCGCAGGTCCGCCAGATGCTGAGCGAGGCGCTGGAAGAGGCGGGGTTCCGCACCCGCGGCTTCGCCCGCGCGCGGGATTTCGAGGCCTCGCTGGCGCGGACGGCGCCGGATGTCTGCCTTGTCGATCTCGGCCTGCCGGATAGCGACGGGCTGGCGCTGGTGCATCGGCTGGCGCTGGAATCGGGCGCGGCGATCATCATCATCTCGGGCCGGGCTCAGGTGCAGGATCGGGTGACGGGGCTGGAGCTGGGGGCCGACGATTACATCATCAAGCCGTTCGAGCCGTCGGAGGTGGTGGCCCGCGTGCGTGCGCGGCTGCGGCGCAACCGCTCGGCCGAGGCCGGGGCGGCGCGGGCGCGGTTCGCGGGGTGGACGGCGCATTTCGACCGCTACGTGCTGGAGGATGAAGAGGGGCGGGAGACGGCGTTTTCCCATGCCGAGGGCGAGGTGCTGCGCCTGTTCCTCGACGCGCCGAAGCGGCTGGTTTCGCGGGCGCAGATGCTGGAACGGCTGGGCGGCGCGGCGGGGGAGAGTTTCGACCGGGCGATGGATGTGCGGATCTCGCGGCTGCGGACGAAGCTGGGGGAGGATCCGAAGAATCCTCGGCTGATCAAGACGATCTACGGGGCGGGGTATATCTTCCTCGGTGACGTGGAATGGGGGTGAAATGGGGGGTGTCCACGTGTGGACATCTTGTAAGGTGTTGTTTTTGTTGATTAGGAGAACATTAACGAACATCCGTGAAGCGCGTCGGAGCCGGGCCAGTGCCGCCCCGTGGGGTGGCGCCTCCGACGTGGGTGTTGGGTGTTTTATGGCGGCCAAGGCCCTCCGCACTTTCGGCAGCGTGGGCGGGTAGCAAAAGCGCCACCCCGCCCGGACGGGGCGGCGCTGGCCCGGCGGCCTTCGGCCTTGTTCCGGGCCTGTCTGACCTCAAACGCGCACGGTAGCCGGGGCAGGGCCGCCCCGCCCGGCCGGGCCTCTCGAACATTGCTTCGCAATGTTCTGCCGGCACGCGACTGCTTCGCAGTCGCCGAGAGGCGGCGCTGGCCCGGCGGGCTGACGCCCTTGTTCCGGGCCGGGAGAGCCTCAGCCGTTGGCCGCGATCTCTTCTACCGCCTTGGCCAGCACCTTCAGGCCGGCCACCAGGTCGGCCTCTGCGGTATCCTCCGCGAAATCGTGGGAGATCCCGCCGATCGAGGGCACGAACAGCATCCCCACCGGCATCAGCCGCGCCACGGATGCGGCGTCGTGCAGCGCGCCCGACTGCATCTCGCGCCAGCGGCCCGGCGTCTCGGCCTCGGCGGCGCGGGCGAGGGCGGCGCGGATGCGCGCGTCCGTCGCCACCGGCTCCAGCCCCAGCATGTCGGAAAACTCCAGCCCGATCCCCGCCGCCTCGGCCACCTCGGCGGCGGTGTCGCGGATGATCGCCTCCATCCTGTCGAGCCGCGCCGCCTCGCCGTCGCGCCACTGCATCGAGAAGGCACACCGCCCCGGCACGATGGAATGCGCGCCGGGATGCACCTCGACATGGCCCGTCGTCCACACGCTTTGCGGCGTCACCACGTTGCGGAACCGCTCTTCCAGCAGGGCCTGGAAGCGCAGCATCGCCTGGAACGCGTCGCGCCTGCGATGCATCGGCGTGGTGCCGGCATGGTTCTGCTCGCCCGTAAAGGTGATCCGCATGTCGCGGATGCCGACGATATCGCGCACCACGCCCACCGCCTCGCCCGCCTCGTGCAGCCAGGGGCCCTGCTCGATATGACATTCCACGAAGCCCGAGAACCGCGCGGGATCGACGAAATCGCCGGCGAGATGCGCCATGCGGGCGCGCGCCTCGGCATAGGTGGTGCCGTGCGGATCGCTCAGCGTGTCGGCCTCGTTAAGCGTGGTGAAGCCGGCCCAGACGCGGCTGCCGGTGGTCACGCCGAAGCGGCCCTCCTCGTCCTGGAAGGACACCGCCGATATCGCCGGCCCGCCCGCCTCCGCGGTGGCGCGGGCAAGTTCCAGCCCGCAGATCACGCCGAGCGCGCCGTCGAGCCAGCCGCCCTCGGGCTGGGTGTCGGAATGCGAACCGATAAGCAGCGAGCGCCCCTTGGCCAGCCCCCAGACCGAGCCTGAGGGGTCGAAGTGCGCCTCGAGCCCCGCGTCGCGGTATTTCCCGGCCAGCCATTGCCGCGCCGCGATGTCGGGGTCGGAGAAGGCGGGGCGCACCACGCCCTTGCCGCTTCCGGCCGCGCCGAAGCCGCGCAACTCGTGCAGGTCGGCGAGGAAACGGTCGGGATCGACGGGAATCATGGGCAGCGCCCCCTTTCGGCGGCGATTGAAGCGGCGGCGGGGCGCGCCGTCAATTCATCATGATAAATTCGCCTCCACCGCCCCCGATTGCACGCACCGCCGCATTCCACTACCGCTGCGGCGCAGGATCAGGAGGCGGCAATGGTGCATCTGTGGCTTCGCGCCGAGGAACGTCAGAACGAGCAGCGCACCGGGCTGATGCCCGAGGGCGCGGCGGCGCTGATCGCGCAGGGCTTCCGCGTGACGGTGGAAGAGAGCGCGGCGCGGATCGTGCCGATCGAGGCTTACGCCGAGGCCGGCTGCGAGACGGCGCCGGAAGGCGCGTGGCGCGACGCGCCCGACGACGCGATCATCTTCGGGCTGAAGGAGCTTGACGAAGACGGCCCCGCCCTGCGCCACCGGCACATCATGTTCGGCCATGCCTACAAGGGCCAGGCGGCGGGCGCGCGTCTGCTGGACCGCTTCCGCGAAGGCGGCGGCACGCTTTACGACCTGGAATACCTGACCGACGAGGCCGGCCGCCGGGTGGCGGCCTTCGGGCACTGGGCGGGCTATGCCGGCGCGGCGGTGGCGTTGCAGGGCTGGGCCGCGCAGGTGATGCAAGACGAAGACGATCCGCTCGCCCCCTACGACAGCGCGGAAGACATGGCCGACGACGTGCGAGCCAGCCTCAACGCCACGCTCGCGCCGCGCCCGCGCGCGCTGATCATCGGCGCTAAGGGCCGCGTGGGTGGCGGGGTGAAGGCGCTGTGCGACGAGGTGGGCGTGGCCTGCACGGAATGGGACATGGCGGAGACCGCCCATGGCGGGCCGTTCCCCGAAGTGCTGGCGCATGAGCTGTTCTTCAACTGCATCCTGGCGATGCCCGGCGTGCCCGTCTTCGTGCCGGAAGACGCGCCGCGCCTGCCCCGCAAGCTGACGATGATCGGCGATATCGCCTGCGATCCCGGATCCGAGTTCTCGCCCGTGCGCGTCTATGACCGCGTCACCGATTGGGACGAGCCGATCCTGCATCTCGACGCCGAGCCGCCGCTCGCCGTGATGGCGATCGACAACCTGCCCGCCCTGCTGCCGCTGGAATCGAGCGCCGATTACGCCGCGCAGCTGCTGCCCTCGCTCGCCCGGCTCGACCGGATCGGTCAGGGCGAATGGGCCCGCGCGAAGGCCGAGTTCGACCGGCACACCGGCTAGGTCGCCATGATGTCATCCTCGTGGTCGGTCGGGTCGATGCCCAGCTTGGCGAGCCCGTCTTCCAGGTAATCGGCCAGAAGCGGCACGCCGAGCAGGTAATCCTCGGTGGGTGTCGTGGCCTCGTGGCGGGCAGTCTCCATCGCTTCGGAGAGTTCCTCGGGTTCGTAGGTTTCGCGGCCGATCCACATCAGCGCGGTGAGCGCGGCCTTCTCGTCGGTGTTGAGGTTGCGGATGAAGGCGGCCAGTTCGCGGGCCGTGGCATCCGAGGCGCGCGATTCCAGGATCGTGTCGGCATCGGCCGGGTCGCCGGGGCTGTCCCACCGGCCGACTTTCACATCCACCTCGCGCGCGCGCAGGATGATATGGGCGACCTTGGCGGGGCTGATCTCGAGCATTTGCTACCTCCTTCATGCCTCGGGGCAGAGGTAGTGCGCCGATGTGACGGCGTCATATCCGGCGGGCGGGTTTCTGCGGCTATTCGCCGGGGGTGGCCAGTTCCAGGGCGGCGTCGGTCTCAGGCGCCAATTCCTCGAAATCGAAATTGTCGAGCCGGTTGGCGCGTTTGCCGGCCTTCTCGGCCGAGATCTTGATCTCCTCGATATCCTTGGCCGCCTGGCCGAAATGGCGATCGAGGTTCTGCACGCGGGTGCCGAGCCGTTCGACATCGGCATGCAGGGCCGAGAGTTCGCGGCGGATGGCGCCGGCCTGTTCGCGCATGCGGGCATCCTTGAGGATGGCGCGCATCGTGTTGAGCGTGGCCATGCAGGTGGTGGGCGAGACGATCCAGACCCGCGCGGCAAAGCCCTCGCGCACGATCTGCGGCAGGCGGGCGTGCAGTTCGGCATAGATCGCCTCGGAGGGCAGGAACATCAGCGCGCCGTCGGCTGTCTCGCCCTCGATGATGTAGCGCTCGGAAATAGCGCGGATATGTTCGCGCACCGAGGTGCCGAATTCGCGCAGGGCACGCTCGGTCGCCTCTTTCGGGGCGGCGACGAGGGCTTCGTATTTCTCGAGCGGGAACTTGCTGTCGATGACGATGGGGCCCGGCGGGTTGGGCAGGTGGATCAGGCAATCGGCGCGGCGGCCGTTGGAAAGCGTCGCCTGAAGCGCGTAGCTGTCGGCGGGCAGGGCCTTGGCGACGATGTCGTTGAGCTGGATTTCCCCGAAGGCGCCGCGGGTCTGCTTGTTGCTGAGGATATCCTGGAGGCTCAGCACGTCGCCCGACAGTTTCTCGATATTGGCCTGCGCGCGGTCGATCGTGGCGAGGCGTTCCTGCAGCTCGGTCAGCGATTTAGTCGTCTTCTCGGTGCCGCCGGCGAGCGCCTCGTTCATGCGTTCCTGCATCTCGGCCAGGGCGCGGGCGGATTTCATCGCGTTGTCGTGCAGGCGTTCCTGCATCTGCTGCTGCACGGCGGCGAGCCGCATCTCCATCGTCTGGACGATCCGGCTCTGCCCGCTGCTCTGCGCGTCGGAGACGGAGCGCAGGCCGCCGGCAAGCTGTTCCTGCCCGGCGCCGAGCGACTGCACCGCCTGGCCGAGATGGCGGAACTGCATCTGCAGCGGTTCGGTGGCCTTGCGGGCGGCGCGGATGGCCATGAGGATCAGCACGATCAGGATCGCGAAGGCGGCGCCGCCCACCAGCGCGGCCAGCGTGAGGGGATCGGACGTGTCAATGGTGATCTCGCCCAGCCGGATCATGCGCGCCCGAAGAGCTTCTCGATGTCGGAGAGGCGCAGCTCCACATAGGTGGGGCGGCCGTGGTTGCACTGGCCGGAATGGGGCGTCGCCTCCATCTCGCGCAGGAGCGCGTTCATCTCTTCGGCGCGCATCCGCCGCCCGGTGCGGACCGAGCCGTGGCAGGCGATGCGCGACAGGATCGCCTCGATCCGGGTTTGCAGGGTGCGGCTTTCGCCCAGATCGGCGATCTCGTCCACCACGTCGCGCAGCAGGGCGGCGGCGTCGACTTCGCCCAGAATGGCGGGCGTCTCGCGCACGGCGATGGCGCCGGGGCCGAAGGGCTCTACCGTCAGGCCGAAGCGGGCGAGTTCGTCGGCATGGGCGGCGATGGCGGCGGCATCCTGGGTCGAGAGCTCCACGATCTCGGGGATCAGCAGGGCCTGGGCGGCGATGCCGTTCTCGGCCATCTGGCGCTTGAGCCGTTCATAGACGAGGCGCTCGTGGGCGGCATGGGCATCGACGAGGATCATGCCGTCGCGTGTCTGCGAGACGATGTAGTTCTCGTGCAGCTGCGCGCGGGCGGCGCCGAGCGGGAGCGTGTCGGGGGCGGTTTCGGGCGAGGCTTCGGGAGCCTCGGGTTCGTCCACCCGGGCCGAGTAAGCGCCCGCCATTTCGGCAAAGCCGGGCGCGGGTGCAGCGGGGGGCGTGGCGGAGAGCGTGACGGGGCGCGGCCTGTCCATCTGGTAGATGCGCGGGCCGGTGGCGGGCTCGGGCCGGAAGGCGCCGAGCGTGGCGTCGGCCACGGTGGTCGAGGCGCGGTGCCCGGCCTCGGCAAGCGCGTGGCGCAGACCGCTCACGATCAGGCCGCGCGCGATGCCCGGCTCGCGGAAGCGCACCTCGGATTTCGCGGGGTGCACGTTCACGTCGACGCGGTGCGGATCGCAGGTGAGGAACAGGCAGGCGGCCGGGTGCCGGTCGCGCGAGAGGAAATCGGCATAGGCGGCGCGCAGGGCGCCGGTCAGCAGCTTGTCGCGCACCGGGCGGCCGTTGACGAACAGGAACTGCGCCACCGCCGCGCCGCGCGAATAGGTGGGCAGGGCGGCATAGCCGGTGAGGCGGATGCCCTCGCGTTCGGCATCTATCGCCAGCGCATTGCCGGCGAAATCGCGGCCCAGGATGCGGGCGAGCCGGGCCTGCAACGCGTCGAACAGCTGGCCGGGTTCGGGATCGAGGCGCAGCACCTCGCGCGCCGTGCCGCCGCTGGTATCGGTGAGGGTGAAGCCCGCCTCGGGCGCGGCCATGGCGAGGCGCTTGATGACATCGGTCAGCGCCTGCATCTCGGCCCGGTCGCTGCGCAGGAATTTCAGCCGCGCGGGCGTGGCGCGGAACAGGTCGCGCAGCTCGACGCTGGTGCCGGGCGCATGGGCGGCGGGGCGCACGGGTTCGGCCTGCCCGCCCGTCACGGTGATCGTGCAGCCCTCGCCGCGCCCCGCGCAGGAGGTGATCTTCAGCCGCCCCACGGCGGCGAGCGAGGGCAGCGCCTCGCCCCGGAAGCCGAAGGAATGGATGTTGAGCAGGTCGGTGCCGTCGATCTTGGACGTGGCGTGGCGCGACAAGGCGAGCGGCAGGTCTTCGGCCCCCATGCCGCAGCCATCGTCGACCACGCGGATCAGCGTCTTGCCGGCATCGGCCACGGTGATGTCGACCCGCGTGGCCCCGGCATCGAGCGCGTTTTCGACCAGTTCCTTGACCGCCGAGGCGGGGCGTTCGACCACCTCGCCGGCGGCGATGCGGTTGATCGCCGCCTCGTCGAGCTGACGGATCAGCGGGCGGGAGGCACCTTGTATGTTGGGGTTGGCGGCGGGCATACCACCATACCTAGCATGGCCCGCCGCGATTCGCACAAGCTATTCGGAGGTGAGCCCCTCTGGCTGGCCGATGACGAAGAAGTGCAGATCCTCGGGCCGATAGATGCGTTTGGCGACCCGGTTCACATCCTCCAGCGTGACGGCGTTCACCAGGTCGTTGCGGCGCGCGATGTAGCCGGCATCCTGGCCCTGGAACTGCATCCCGGCCATGATCTCGGCAATCGCCACGTTGCTGTCGAAGCGCAGCGGATAGGCGCCGGTGAGGTAGAGCTTGGCGCGTTCGAGCTCATCCTCCGTGAGGCCTTCCTCGGCGATGCGGGCCCATTCGTCGCGCACCACCTGCACGGCTTCGGCCATGCGCGCGCCCGACGTGGCGAACTTGCCGATCACCATGTCACCATATTGGCGGGTCGAGAGCACTGTGCCGATCCCGTAGGTGAGGCCGCGCTTTTCGCGGACCTCGTCGTTCAGCCGCGATTCAGCGCCGCCGCCGAAGACCTCGTTCAGCACGTAGGCGGGGATGAAATCGGGATCGTCGAAGGGGATGCCTTCGTGCGCGAAGAGCGCGATGCTCTGCGGCGTGTCGAAGGGCAGCACGGTGAGGCCGCCCTCGAGTTGAAACTCGGCCTCGCCCACCATCGGAGCGCCCTCGGCGGGCAGGTCGCCCAGGAGATCGTCGATCAGCACGCCAAGCTCCTCGGCGGTGATGTCGCCCACGGCCGAGACATAGACGCGATCGAGCGCCAGCGCGGCGCGGTGGGCGGCGACGATATCCTCGCGGGTGAGCGCGGCGACGCTGGTAAGCGTGCCCTCGGCATCGCTGCCATAGGGGTGCGCGCCCCAGGCGGCGCGGGCCATGGCGAGCGAGGCGATCTTGTCGGGATCGGTGGCATCCGAGCGCAGGCCCGACAGGACCTGCCCGCGCACGCGTTCCACGGCATCCTCGTCGAAGCGCGGGTTGATAAGCGCCTCGCGCAGGAGCGCCACCGCCTCGTCGCGGTTCTCGCTGAGGAAACGGGCCGAGACCGAGATGCCATCGTTCCAGGCGTCGAAGCTGTAGCTCGCGGCGAGCGCCTCGCGCGCGGCGGCGAATTCCTGCGCGTCCATCTCGCCGGCGCCTTCCTCGATCAGCGCGGTCATCAGGTGGACGGCGCCGCGCTTGGCCTCGGGATCGAGCGTGGCGCCACCCTTGAAGCGCAGTTCCAGTGCGACGAACGGGATCGTGTGTTCCTCGACGAGCCAGGCGTCGATCCCGCCGGGCGAGGTGATTTCCTGCACCTCGACATCGGCGAAAGCCGGGGTGGCGAGCGCGATCAGGGCTGCGAGGGTGAGCATCAGGCGTTTCATTGGCCGGTCTCCTCTTCCACGATGCCGGCGGGTTCGGCTGCGGGTTCGGGGGCGGGTTCGGTTGCGGCTGCCTCGGCGGAGGCGGGCGCCTCGGGCACCTGCATCCAGCCGGTGACCGAGCGGCTCTTGTCGAAGACGCGGCGCGCGGCGGCGATCACCTCTTCCTCGGTGATGCTGTCGAGAAGGTCGGGCCAGGCCTCGATATCCTCGAGCGTCAGGCCCGAGGAGAGCGCCATGCCGTAGCGGCGGGCGAGCCCGTCGATGCTGTCATCGGCATAGATCAGCGAGGCGCGGATCTGCATCTTGATGCGCTCGAACTGCGCGGCATCGACGCCTTCCTCCAGGAACTCCGCGATCGCCTGGTCGAGCGCCGCCTCGCCTTCCTCCAGCGTCGTGCCGGGGGTGGGGATGATGTAGAGGCCGAACGTCGTGTCATCGAGCGAAACGCCGTTGTAGAAGGCCGAAGCGTAGATCGCGGCGTCGCTTTCGAATTGCAGCTTGCGGCCCAGTACGGATGTGGCGGGCGAGCCGCCCAGAAGCTCGGCCAGCATGGTCAGCGCGGCGGCTTCGCGCTGGTCGCCGCTGTCGCGTTCGGGCGCGAGGTAGGTGCGCACGACATAGGGCTGCGAGACGCGGGGATCGGTGTAGTGCAGGCGCCGCTCGGCGATCTGCGGCGGCTCGGCCGGGCGAAGGCGCGGGGGCAGGTTGTCGGAGGGTTCCAGCGGGCCGTAATAGAGCTCGGCCAGGCGGCGCACCTCTTCGGGGGTGGTATCGCCGGCGACGATCAGCGTGGCGTTGTTGGGCGCGTAGTAGCGGCGGTAGAATTCCAGCGCGTCTTCGCGGTTGAGCTGCTCGATCTCGTGCCGCCAGCCGATGATCGGCGTGCCGTAGGGGTGGTTGAGATACTGCGCCGCATCGCGCTGTTCGGCGAACAGGGCGCCGGGCTCGTTCTCGGTGCGCATGTTGCGCTCTTCCAGCACGACGGCGCGCTCGGTGGCGACATCCTCGTCGGTGATCTGCAGGTCGCGCATCCGGTCTGACTCGAGCTTCATCATCAGCTCCAGCCGGTCGGCGGCGATGCGCTGGAAATAGGCGGTGTAGTCGTTCGAGGTGAACGCGTTGTCGGAGCCGCCGTTGCGGGTGATGATGTCGGAGAATTCGCCGGGGGCCAGATCGTCGGTGCCCTTGAACATCAGGTGTTCCAGGAAATGCGCGATGCCACTTTTGCCCGGCGGCTCGTCGGCGGCGCCGACATTGTACCAGACCATCTGCACGACGAGCGGCGCGCGGTGATCTTCCAGCACGACAACGTCGAGCCCGTTGTCGAGCGTGAAGGAAGAAATCTCGGCCGCGCGGGCGGTGACGGGCGCGAGGGTAAGCAGGGCACAGAACAGCGCAGAAACGGGCGCCGGGATCAGGCGGAGCATGGGCGATCCTTTCGCGAAACTGCCGTTAGAGCTACGCGAAACGGCCCGCGTCGCAACCCCTTCCAACGGCAATGTTATCGCGCGTCACTCGCTCTGGATGCCCTTGGGCGGGGCGGTCGGCGTCAGCACGCCGGCGCGGCGCAGGCGCTCGAGCTCGGCATAGCTGTCGAGCCGCTGGCGGCGGTAGGATTTGAGATAGACGTTGCGGCCCAGCAGGCGATCGAGGATGCGGCCGCTGTTGCGCTTGCGGAAGCGCAGGTCTTCCTCGGCGAGCGCGGTGCGGATCGCCGGATCGCGGCCATAGCGGCTGGCATGGTTGACGATGCCGCCATCCACCCCCTCGCGCGAGAGCGCCGCGCCGCTGCCGCCAAGGGCCACGACGGCATCGGCGTTGGGCGTGGGATCGGTGATGTTGCCGGCGCCCGGCGTGGGCGGAGGCAATTCGGAATAGCTGGGCGGTTCCTGCAAGGGCTTGGTCGGCACGATGCCGAACTCGTCGGGGCCCGATTTCTCGAGGAACGGTTGCAGACGCGGCTCGCCGCCGCAGGCCGCGAGCGTCAGCCCCAGCGCGGCCATCGCCGCCAGTTTGCCCAGTTTCGCCTGCATGCCCCCTCCGTCCGGGACGTTTTGCCCGGTTCTATCAAAAGCGGCAAGGCCCGTCACGCAGGGTTTTCACGCGGGCTTTTTCTGGCCGGTGAGCAGGATCAGCCCGACCGCGCCGAAGAAGATGGCGATATCGGCCACGTTGAAGGAATAGGGATTGTGGATGCCGCAGCACGACATGTTGAGGAAATCGGCCACCGCGCCGTAGAGCACGCGATCCACCACGTTGCCCAGCGCGCCGCCCACCAGCAGACCGGCCGAGACCCGGCCGCGCAGGTCGAGCGCCTCGCGTCGCACCCACCAGATCACCCAGGCCGAGATCGCCAGCGCCAACGCGATCAGGAACCAGCGCGCCAGGTCGGCCGAACTGGCGAAGAGGCCGAAATTGATGCCCTGGTTCCACGCCATGCGGAAAGTGAGGAAGGGCGGCCAGACGTCGATCCGCCCGCGCGTGTCGAGCGACAGCAGGTGGACGATCCACCACTTGCTCAGCTGGTCGAGCGCGAAGACGGCCAGCGCGGTGATCCAGAAGGCGCGCATCAGTGCCGGAAGTGCCGCATGCCGGTGAAGACCATCGCCAGCCCCGCCTCGTCGGCGGCGGCGATCACCTCGTCGTCGCGCATCGATCCGCCGGGCTGGATCACGCAGGCGGCGCCGGCGGCGGCGGCTTCGAGAAGCCCGTCGGGGAAGGGGAAGAACGCATCCGACGCCACCGCGCAGCCCTGTGTCAGCGGTGCGTCGAGGCCCATCGCCTCGGCCATGCGGGTGGCGCGCTGGGCGGCGATCATGGCGCTGTCCATCCGGTTCATCTGGCCCGCGCCGATGCCGACGGTGGCGCCGTCCTTCGCGTAGACGATGGCGTTGGATTTCACGTGCTTGGCGACCTTCCAGGCGAAGAGCATGTCGGCGAGCTGGGCATCGGTGGGGGCCAGCTTGGTGACGACCTTGAGGTCTTCACGTTCCAGCGGCTTCACGTCGCGATCCTGCACCAGGAAGCCGCCCGCCACCTGGCGGAAAGCTGCCCCGCCCGCGCGCGGATCGGGCAGCGCCCCGGCATCGAGCAGGCGCAGGTTCTTCTTGGCGGCGAAGACGCGTTTGGCGCCTTCGCTCACCGACGGCGCGATCACCACCTCGGTGAAGATGCCGGTGATCGCCTCGGCGGTTTCCTCGTCGAGCTCGCCGTTGAGCGCCACGATCCCCCCGAAGGCCGAGACGCGATCGCAGTCGAAGGCGCTTGCATAGGCCTCGCGCAGGGTGGCGCCGCGGGCCACGCCGCAGGGATTGGCGTGCTTGACGATCACGCAGGCCGGGCCTTCGGCGGGGTCGAACTCGGCCACCAGTTCGTAGGCGGCATCGGTATCGTTGATGTTGTTGTAGCTGAGCTCCTTGCCCTGGAGCTGGCGCGCGGTGGCGACGCCGGGGCGGTTGGAGCCGTCTTTGTAGAAGGCCGCCTGCTGGTGCGGGTTCTCGCCGTAGCGCAGTACCTGCGCGGCGCGGCCGGCAAAGGCGCGGTGGCGCGGCGCGGTCTCGCCCAGTTCGCCGGCCAGCCAGGTCGAGACGGCGGCGTCGTAGGCCGCGGTGCGGGCATAGGCGTTCAGCGCCATGCGCTTGCGGAAGGCGAGCGTGGTGGCGCCGTCATTGGTGGCGAGTTCTTCCAGCAGGGCGGCGTAATCCTCGGGGTCGGTGATGACGGTGACGAAGCCGTGGTTCTTGGCCGCGGCGCGGATCATCGCGGGGCCGCCGATATCGATATTCTCGATGCAGGTGTCGTAGTCGGCGCCCTTGGCCACGGTTTCCTCGAACGGGTAGAGGTTGACGACCAAGAGGTCGATCGCGCCGATCCCGTGTTCCTGCATCGCCTCGCGGTGCGAAGGATCGTCGCGCAGGGCCAGAAGGCCGCCATGGATGCGGGGATGCAGCGTCTTGACGCGGCCATCCATCATCTCGGGGAAGCCCGTCACCTCGGCCACGTCGCGGGCGCTCAGCCCCGCCTCGCGCATCTGCCGGGCCGAGCCGCCGGTCGACAAGAGGTCGACGCCGCGTTCCGCCAGCGCGCGGGCGAGATCCATCATGCCGGTCTTGTCGGAGACGGAGATGAGGGCGCGGCCGATCTTCTGGGTTTCGGTCATGCGTTGGGGCCCTCGCTCAGTTGGTTCTCTCGGCTTCGTCCCGCTCCAGATCGCGCACGGCGTTCGGCGTTTCCTGCGCCTTGGCCAGCGACCAGCGGACGCGGGTCGCATAATCCATTGCGCGGGCGGATAGAACCACCTGTTTCGTCGCACGCGGCTTCAGGCGGCCCTTTTCGAGGTAGACCGAGGGCACGAGGGCGAGTTTCGCCGCGCCGTCATGGCGGAAGATCCACAATTCGCCGCTTTTCAGCGACATCGAGACGGCGGTGCCGCCCAGGTCGAGCGTGGCATCGACATCGGGGTGCAGGTGGAAGCGGACCGAGAAGGGCAGGCCCTCCAGCCCGGCGGCATCGCGCGCCGCCTCGAAGCGGCGTTCGTCGGGCGCTTCCCAGGCGGCGAGCGTATCCTCGCCGATCACGCCGCGACCGTCGGCCGACAGGTCGACATGGCGGATATGGGTGAGCCCGTGGCTGGGCACGTAGCCATCGTGCCCGGCAACGATCCCGGTGGAGCCGGCCTCGCCCCGCGCCTCGACGCGCACGTCGCGTGGGGCCTGGACGAGGATCTCGCGCGGATGTCCGCCGACATGGCGCACGGCGCCGAGGCGGGCCGAGGAATGGCCGTCGATGCCCAGCGTGGAATGGCTGGGCGTGGCGCGCCCGGCGCGGCGCCATTCGGCCCCGAAACTGACGCCCGAGCCGCAATTGACGATCAGCGGGCGGCGGCCCGATGTCAGCTCGAAGGCGAGGGTGGAGGCGTGCGCGTTGCCGCTGTCGGCGCCCACGGGCGGGACGGCGGCGTCGAGGATCAGCGTGGTGCGCCCGGCATGGAGCCGCGCGAACCCCATATGCAGCCCGGTGCCCGGCATCGTCTTGATGCCGCTGGCGGCAAGCGCGTGGTCGAGCCGGCCTTCCTGCCCGCGCCCGCCGCCATGGAAGCGCGCGAGCCCGCCATCGGCGTGGCGCAGGGCGCGCAGGGTGGGCGCGATGCGCTCGATCGCGGCGAGATGCGCGCGGTCGGCCACCATGCCGCCTTCGGCCAGCGCCGAGGCGGCCCAGTTGAGCAGGGTGAAGACCTCGAGCAGCTCTTCGGGGTTGCGGGTGGGGATGCCGCCCTCGTCGTCGATCTGGTCGGCGCATTCGCGGGCGAGCGCGCGCAGGGCGGGGGGAACGTGATCCTCCATCCCCGTCAGGGCGAGGCCGGCATAGATCAGCCCGGTCAGCGCCTCGAAACGCGGCAGCCCGTGCGAGGCGGCATGCCAGCGGCGCGACAGGAAGATCGTCTGCTGCGCGAGCGAGCGGTAGAATTTCGCGTCGAGCCCCGGCTCGGCCCCGCCGAGCAGGAACAGCGCGTGGTTGATCCAGCGGATGATGCGGCGGCCGGTGAGGTCGGGTGTCCAGCCCGGGCCGCGGCCGCCGGCATAGCGCGCGATCCACTCGGCCAGCCAGCGCCGCGCGAGATCGCGGGCCTGGGCATCGCCCACGGCGGCGAGATCGTCGAGCCAGCCGAAGCCGTGCACCTCTTCGTCGAAATCGGCGCCGTGGCCGGCGAGATCCCAGATCATCTTGCCCGGCGCATCCACCAGCGTGCCGGCGAAGAGGAAATTGCCGGCCATCAGCTGGCGGCCGCGCGCGAAGCTGCCGATGGTGCGCGGTTCGGGCTGTGACTGGAACCCCGTGGCCGGGCGCGCCATCGCCGCGCGCCGTGCGTGAAATCTGTTCAGCCAGCGCGTCCGCCGCGCGGCCCAGCTTTCGCGTATGGTCACCGGACCTGCCTCTCTGATGCCTCGTCTGCGGGCTGCGCCGCTTCGCGCCAGCATAGCCCGCGGGGGCGGCGCTGTCATTTGCGAAAGGTCGTGGCCTCAGGCGGGTTTGCGCAGCATCGCGATGTAGAAGCCATCCATGCCGCCGCGCCCGGCCCAGTAATCGGGCCGCAGCCGCAGCCCGCCTTCGGCCGTGCGCCAGGCGGGCTCGACGCCCGGCACCAGCAGCGCCTCGGGATCGACGGCGAGGCCGGGATGGCGGGCGAGCGCGTCTGTCACCTGTTCCTCGCCCTCGTCGACGAGCAGCGAGCAGGTGCAGTAGACGAGCCGCCCGCCCGGCGCGAGCAGGGTGAGCGCGTGGTCGATCATCCGGGCCTGAAGCTCGAACAGGGCGGGAAAGTCGCCGCCATCCTTGGCCTGGGGCAGATCGGGGTGGCGGCGGATCGTGCCGGTGGCGGTGCAGGGCGCATCGAGCAGCACCGCGTCGTAGCGGCCGGCATGGTCGAACACGTCGCCGGTGATGCATTCGGCCTGCAAGCCCGTGCGCGCGAGGTTCTGGGCCAGCCGCTCCATCCGCCGGGGCGAATCGTCGAGCGCGGTCACCTTCGCCCCGGCGGCGGCGAGCTGCATCGTCTTGCCGCCGGGCGCGGCGCAGAGATCGAGCACCGCCTCGCCCTCGTGCGGCGCGAGGATGCGGGCGGGCAGCGCGGCGGCGGCATCCTGCACCCAGAAGACGCCCGCCTCGTAGCCCGGCAGCGCCGTGACCTGCGCCTGCGCGTCGAGCCGGACCGAGCCGGTGGGCAGCACCGTGCCGCCGACCGATGCGGCCAGCTCCGACGGATCGGCCTTGGCCGTGAGGTCGAGCGGCGCGCCGGCTTCATGGGCGGCCTCCATCGCCTCGACCGCCTGCTTGCCGTAATCGGCCACCAGCACCTTGCGCAGCCATTTCGGCAGGCGCGGCGGCGGCAGGGCCTGCCACGCCTCGGGCCCGGCGCGCACCACGTTGCGCAGCACCGCGTTGACGAAGCCCGACAGGCGCTCGATCTCGGGGATGTCGCGGACCAGCGTTACCGCGCTGTCGACCACTCCATGCGGCGCTTCGCCCGCGACGCGCAGCTCGTAGACGGCGAGCCGCAGCAGGTTGAGCACGCGGTCGTCGGGGCGGTTGCGCAGGAAGGGGCCAAGCTGGCGGTCGGCCTTGTCGAAGACGCGCAGCGCGCCGGTGGCCAGCCGCTGGGCGCGGGCGCGCGCCGCCGGGTCGAGCGGGGCGAGCGGGCCGGGCAGAAGCTCGGCCAGCAGGCGGCCCTCGGTCACGCCGTTGAGCAAAGCCCAAGCGGCGCGGCGCGCGGCGAGGCTGTGATCCTTGTCATCCATCGCAGGGGGCGTATATCACGGGCACATGGACGACAAGAACGATAAGCCCGCCCTGCCCGAAGCCGCCCAGCGCGCGCTGGCCGAGGCCGAGGAGCGCCGCAAGGCCGCCGCCGCGAAGGCGCCGCTGCCGCCCGAGCTTGGCGGTCGCGACGGGCCCGAGCCGGTGCGTTACGGCGATTGGGAGCGGAAGGGGCTGGCCGTCGATTTCTGAGCGGCAGGCCTGACGCAGGGCCTAAAGCCCCAGCACATCCATCATGTCATATTCGCCGGGGTTCTTATCCTGCCCCCAGAGCGCCGCGCGCAGCGCGCCCTTGGCGAAAAGCGCCCGGTCCGAGGCGACGTGGCGCAGCACGATCCGCTCGCCCGGCCCGGCGAAGATCACGTCATGCTCGCCCACGATGTCGCCGCCGCGAATGGCGGCAAAGCCGATCCGGCCCGCCTGCCTCGCGCCGGTGATGCCGTCGCGGGGCGGATCGCGCAGATCCTCCAGCGCGGCGCCGCGCCCGGTGGCGGCGGCCTCGCCCAGCATCAGCGCGGTGCCCGAGGGGGCATCGACCTTGCGGTTGTGATGGGCCTCGACGATCTCGATATCGAATTCCTCGCCCAGCGCCTTGGCCACCGTCTCGGTCAGCCGGGCCAGCAGGTTGACGCCGAGGCTCATGTTGCCGGCGCGCACGATCACCGCGTGGCGGGCGGCGGGTTTGAGTTTTGCCAGCTGCTCGGCTGTGAAGCCCGTCGTGCCGATCACGTGCACGGCGCGGGCCTGCGCGGCGAGGTCGGCGAAGGCGAGCGTCGCGTCGGGCGTGGTGAAATCCAGCACGGCGCGGGCCTTGGCGAAGGCCTCGAGCGCGTCATCGGTGACCGTCACGCCCAAAGCCGCGCCGCCCATCGCCTCGCCCAGGTCGCGGCCCGCCCAGTCGTGGCCCGGCCGCACCACGGCGCCGGCCAGGTGGCAGGCCTCGCTCGCCAGCACCTCGCGGATCAGCATCTGCCCCATCCGCCCCGATGCGCCGGTGACAACGATGCCCGGCCCTTCCTTCGCCCCGTTTTGCGCCATCCCGCCCTCTCGCCTTGCGGCCTTCCGTTCAGCCGCCCGTTTAGCCCCTGATGGCTCTCAAGGCAAAGCCTCGGTTGCAAGCGGCCCGGAAGCGGCCTATCTGCGGCGCATGGCCAGGAATCCTCATAGCTCGGGTCGCGCCCCCTCGCAGCGCCAGCTTCGCGTCGGCGAAGCCATCAGGCGGCGCCTGTCCGAGGCGCTGGCGCGCGGCGAGGTGCACGACCCCGAGCTCAACGCCATGTCGATCACCGTGGGCGAGGTGCGCCTGTCGCCCGACCTGCGCGTCGCCACCGCCTACGTTCTGCCGCTGGGCGGCAAGGACAGCGACGAGGCGATCGCCGCGATGGTGCGCAACAAGCACGAGTTCCGCCGCCTGGTGGCCAAGGCGCTGACGCTCAAGCACGCGCCCGAGATCCGCTATCAGATGGACGATACGTTCGACCGGATGGATCACACCCGCCGCCTGTTCGCCGACGAGCGCGTGCAGCGCGATATCGCCGGCGGCGAGGGCGGCGATGGCGAGAGCCAGCCGGGGGGCGAGCGGGAATGATCCGCCGCGCAGGCGCCGCGCTTCTGGCCGCGCTGTTCGCGCCGCCGGCGCTGGCCTGCGAAACACTCGCGCATGAGGGGCAATCCTATGTCGTCTGCCGCGCCGAGGCGGGCGAGGATGTGCGCCTGTTCCTCAACGGCCCCGACGGGAAGGTGCTGGGCACGTTCCCGCAGGTGGATGCGCTGCTGGCGCAAGAGGGCCGGAAGCTGGGCTTTGCCATGAACGCCGGCATGTACCACCCCGACAGGCGGCCCGTGGGGCTCTATGTCGAGGAGGGCGAAGAGGTCTCGCCGCTGGTGGAGAATGCGCGCGGCGGCAATTTCGGGCTGCAGCCCAACGGCGTGTTCTGCATCGGGCGCGAATTCGCGGTGATCGAGACGGCGGCCTTCGCCGCCGCCCCTCCCGCCTGCCGCTATGCCACGCAATCGGGCCCCATGCTGGTGATCGACGGGGCGCTGCATCCGCGTTTCCTGCCCAACTCCACCTCGCGCTACATCCGCAACGGGGTGGGCGTCAGCGCCGACGGGCAGGTGGCGTGGTTCGCGATTTCCGAGGCGCCCGTCACCTTCCACGAATTCGGCAGCTTCTTCCGCGATGCGCTGGGCGTGCCGCAGGCGCTCTATTTCGACGGCTCGATCTCGCGGCTCTATGCGCCGGGCGACGGGCGGCTGGGGCTGGGCCTGCCGGTGGGGCCCATCGTCGGGCGAGTTGACGCCGCGGGCTGAAGATTCTAGCCACCGGGCTTCCGGAGAACAGGGCGGGAGAGCTTCATGGCGCGGCGCAAGGGGCGCGACATTTCTGGCTGGGTGATCGTGGACAAGCCGGCCGGGCTGGGCTCCACCTCGGTGGTCAACCGGGTGCGCCGGGCCTTCGACGCGCGCAAGGCGGGCCATGCCGGCACGCTGGATCCGGAGGCGACGGGGCTGCTGGCGGTGGCCCTGGGCGAGGCGACCAAGACGATCCCCTGCGTGACCGATGCGCTGAAATGCTACCGCTTCTCGGTGCGGCTGGGCCAGGCGACCAATACCGACGATGCCGAGGGCGAGGTGATCGCGGAAAGCGACGCGCGCCCCGGTGATGCGGCCATCGCCGCGGCTCTGGCTGCGTTCCGCGGGCAGATCATGCAGGTGCCGCCGAAATTCTCGGCGGTGAAGATCGACGGGCAGCGCGCCTATGCGCTGGCCCGCGACGAGGAGGAGTTCGAGATCGCCGCGCGGCCGCTCTGGGTGGAGAGCCTGGAGATGATCGCCCGCCCCGATCCCGATCACGTGGAGCTGGAAATGGTCTGCGGCAAGGGCGGCTACGTGCGCGCCATCGCCCGCGACCTGGGCGAGGCGCTGGGCTGCCATGGCCATGCCGCCTGGCTGCGGCGGGTCTGGTCGGGGCCGTGGGATGTGGACGAGGCGATGAGCCTCGACGCGATCGAGGCGCTGGCCGGCAGCGCCGAGCTCGACGAGCGCCTGCGCCCGCTGGAAGAGGGGCTGACCGACCTGCCCGAGCTGCGCACCAATGAAGAGGGCGCGGCGAAGCTGCGCAACGGCAATCCCGGTTTCGTCTTCCCCGGCGAGGCGGAATACGGCGATCAGGCCTGGGCCTCGCTCGACGGGCAGGCGGTGGCGATTGGCGTGTTCCGGGGCGACAGCCTGCATCCCGCGCGGGTGTTCAACCGGTGATCGCGCGCGAATTCCTCAAGGGCGATGCCGTGTCGGAAGCCGTCTATTCCGATTGCGAACGCTACCGCTACCTGCTGACGCGTGTCTGGCAGCCCGAGGGGCGGCGCGCGCTGTTCGTGATGCTCAACCCCTCGACCGCGACCGAGGTGCAGAACGATCCCACGGTGGAACGCTGCGAGCGCCGCGCCCGCGCGCTGGGCTTCGGCGGCTTCCGCGTGACCAACATCTTCGCCTGGCGCGAGACCGATCCGCGCCTGATGCGCCGGGCGGCCGATCCGGTGGGGCCCGAGAACGACGCGGCGATTGCCGAGAGCGCGCTCTGGGCCGATCAGGTGATCTGTGCCTGGGGCACCCATGGCGCGCATCTGGATCGCGGCGCGCAGGTCGAGGCGCTGCTGCGCGGCACCGGCGTGCCGCTCTACACTCTGGGGCTGACCCAGGGCGGGATGCCGAAGCACCCGCTCTACATCGCCTATACCCAGACGCCGGAGATCTGGCCCGCAGGGGGGCCCGCCCAAGGGCCCGCCTAGCTGCCCGCCGGAAACACGTCGTCGCGCATCTCGACATAGACATCCGCGGGCGAGGCCCCGGCCCCGCCACGCAGCATCGCCACCGTCTCGCCGTTCACCATGACGCGGGCATCGGCGCCCTCGTCCTGCACATCGAGCGTGATCTCGTCATAGCCGGCATGGGGGTTGAGCGTGACGCGCAGGAAATCCTCGCCGGGCACGAAATCCTCGATCTCGGCATGGCCGGCACCCGAGGCGGTATCGAAGTAGAGCCAGAAGACATCATCGCCCGCCCCGCCCTCGGCATGGTCGGCGCGGTCGAAGATCAGCGTGTCGTTGCCCGTGCCGCCCTGCAGCGTGTCGGCGTCGTTGTCGATGTGCAAGGCAAATTCGTGATGTTCGGCGACGATGCGCTCGCCGGCATGGCCGAGATGGTCGATCACGTCGTTGCCCTCACCGCCATCCAGCAGGTCGGCGCCGTAGCCGCCGCGCAGCGTGTCGTCGCCCGCGCCGCCTTCCAGCGTATCGTTGCCCGCCGCGGCGCCGCCCTCATGCTCGCCGCCTTCCAGCATTTCCGCCGCCACACCGCCGGTGATGCTGTCATCGCCCGCGCCGCCATCGAGGAAGGCCTGGCCGGTATCGGTGCCGATCAGCGTATCCTCGCCCTCGCCGCCATGCAGCCCGGCCGGCCCGATGCCGGCGAGCAGCAGATCGTCGCCCGCGCCGCCGGTGGCCAGCATCGCGCCCCCGCCCGCGTCGATCGTATCGGCGCCGGCGCCGCCCTCGACCATCGTCAGCGCGCCGTCGGTGTGGATCACCGGCGCGCCGTCGGCGAGCAGCAGATCGGCGGCAGAGGCGAAGGGATCGTCTTCGGCGACGTAATGGGCGCCGGCATCGGGCAGCGCCATGCGGTAGATCACGGCGGCCTCGTTCTCGGGCGTGGAATCGGCGCCGCCCTGGGGCCTGAGCGGCGAGTGGTTCCAGCCGTCATCGCCACCGGTATCGTCATCCTCGACGGGGCGCAGCACGTCGCCATCGCTGTGGCCATAGGCATCGTCGCCCATGCGGCGGGCGGCGGCCTCGCGGTCATCCTCGGCGGTGTCGTCATCGCCGTCGTCGGCGGACGACCCCAGCCCCGGCAGGAAGGCCAGGGGCAGAATCCCGAGCATCAGCATTGCCAAGAGCATGTTCCACCTCACATTTCACCCGTGGCTCTTCTACAAGGGCCGGCTTACCCGGCACCTAAGGCCAGGCGGGAAAGCGGGGTGAAAGAAGGATGGATACGTATAAAATGGCGGGGGGTTGCGAGGTGTCCGCGCTGGTCGCGACCGGATCGGGCCGCTGGTCAGACGCGCGCCCGAGGGGCGCGCGCGGCGGGGCGCAGCGGCGCCCGGAGCGGCGCGCTCAGAGCTGGGCGAGCACCGAGGCCAGCACCTCCTGGTCGGACTTGCGGTCGGGCGACATGAAGATCGCGTCGAAGCGCGGCGTGTCGGCAATGGCGAAGCCCGAAGCGGCCGGCGTGGCGGCGGAGGGGCGGGCAGCGATGGTGCGGATCAGGGCGAGCATGGCGAAACCTCTGTTCATCTGCTGGAACGGTTTCTGCCCCCTTTTCGCCTTGAGGATCAAGAATTTGCCCCATTCGTTGGTTAACTGGCCGCGCATCCGGCAACAATGCCCCCGATCCGCCGGGGATTGCCCCGCGCCTGGCGCCCGGGCGACCCCAATCCGCGGCGCGCGCCGCCGCTTTTGCGCCACGCGCGGCTTTGCTATGGCTTGGTCATGAGCGACGACATGCGCGAGCTGAACGAGCTGCACGAGGAACTCGACCTGCTGCGCCGGCAGCTGGAGCGGATGAACAATCACCGCTTCGTGCGCATCCACAACTCGACCAAGCGGCTCGTCCTCTACCAGTTCCTGCGCGGGCTGGCCTTCGGGCTGGGCTCGGCCGTGGGGGCGACGATCCTCGTCTCGGTCGCCGCCTTCATGCTGGCGCAGATCGACTTCCTGCCGATCATCGGCGACTGGGCCGCCGAGATCGCGGCCGAGATCGACGCCGAGACCTATGGCGTGGATGCCGATACCCAGGATCTGGACGATCCGGAATAAGGCTTTCCTTCGCCGGCGATTCCCCCTATACGCGCGCAATTCGCGGCCCCGCCGCGTCAAAGGGCCCTGCTGGACGACATCCCGGCTTGCGCCATCACACTCGAACCAAAGGAGAGCCCGATGTCGATTACCGCCGAAGAGAAGCAGCAGCTGATCAAGGATTACGGCACCAAGGAAGGCGATACCGGTTCGCCGGAAGTCCAGGTCGCGATCCTGACCAAGCGCATCTCGACCCTGACCGAGCATTTCAAGACCCACACGAAGGATAACCATTCCCGTCGTGGGCTGCTGATGCTGGTCGCCCAGCGCCGCAAGTTGCTGGATTACCTCAAGGCCCGCGACGAGGCGCGCTACCAGTCGCTGATCGAACGGCTCGGCATCCGCCGCTGAGGCTTCCCGCCGGCCCGCGCCACGCGGGCTGGCCCCGCCGCGCCCCCCGGTGCCTTGCAGCACGGGGCGCGCCGGCACCCCCTCCCCCATTCACCGAACCGGCCCCGGCCCGCGGCCCAGGCTGGCGCTCGCCCGCCGAGCCCACACGCACAGCGTGCTTTCCAATCCGCCCGGTTTGCTGTATGGCCCCCGCATCTGAGACGTGACGCTCCAGACCCCGGCGTTGTGCAGAAGGATTGGGGTCGGCGGCAATGGGGCCGCCATGCAAACGGGAGACCCGGCAGGGGCCGGGAGTGCTCCCTTACAGGATACGATAGATGTTCAACGAAGTCAGGAAATCCATCCAGTGGGGCGAAGAAACGCTGACACTGGAAACGGGCAAGATTGCCCGCCAGGCCGACGGCACCGTGATCGCCACGCTTGGCGAAACCTCGGTCATGGCCAACGTGACCTTTGCGAAGGAACAGAAACCCGGCCAGGATTTCTTTCCTCTCACCGTCCATTACCAGGAAAAATACTATGCCGCGGGCAAGGTGCCCGGCGGCTTCTTCAAGCGCGAGGCGCGGCCGACCGAGAAGGAAACGCTGACCGCCCGCCTGATCGACCGTCCGCTGCGCCCGCTCTTCGTGCCGGGCTTCAAGAACGAAGTGCTCGTGATGTGCACCGTTCTGTCGCACGACCTGGTCAACGACCCCGACATCGTGGCGATGATCGCCGCCTCGGCCGCGCTGACGATCTCGGGCGCGCCGTTCATGGGGCCGATCGCCGGCTGCCGCGTGGGCTATGAGGATGGCGACTACATCCTCAACCCGACCGTCGACGACATGCACAAGCTGCGCGACAATCCCGAGCAGCGGCTCGACCTCGTCGTCGCGGGCACCAAGGATGCCGTGATGATGGTGGAATCGGAAGCCTACGAGCTGACCGAGGAAGAGATGCTGGGCGCGGTGACCTTCGCGCATGAGCAGATCCAGCCGGTGGTGGATCTCATCATCGAGCTGGCCGAGGAAAGCGCCAAGGAACCGTTCGATTTCACGCCGCCGGATTACTCCGAGCTCTACGCCGCCGTTAAGGCCGCGGGCGAGGAAAAGATGCGCGCCGCCTATGCGATCACCGACAAGCAGCAGCGCACCGCCGCCGTGTCGGCCGCGCGTGACGAGATCGTCGCCTCGCTGAGCGAGGAACAGCAGGAAGACGGCAACCTCGGTTCCGCTCTGAAGAAGCTGGAAAGCGCCGTGCTGCGCGGCGACGTGGTGAAGAACGGCCGCCGTATCGACGGCCGCGCGCTCGACGAGGTGCGCCCGATCGTGTGCGAGACCGGCTTGCTGCCGCGCACCCACGGCTCGGCCCTGTTCACGCGCGGCGAGACCCAGGCGCTGGTCGTCACCACGCTGGGCACCGGCGATGACGAGCAGATGATCGACGCGCTGCAGGGCACGTTCAAATCGAACTTCCTGCTGCACTACAACTTCCCCCCCTACTCGGTGGGCGAAGCCGGGCGCGTGGGCCCTCCGGGCCGCCGGGAGATCGGTCACGGCAAGCTGGCCTGGCGCGCGCTGCAGGCGGTGCTGCCCGCGGCCACCGATTTCCCCTACACGATCCGCCTCGTCTCCGAGATCACGGAATCCAACGGCTCCTCCTCGATGGCGTCGGTCTGCGGCGGTTCGCTGTCGATGATGGATGCGGGCGTGCCGCTCAAGTCGGCCGTGGCCGGCGTGGCGATGGGCCTGGTGCTGGAGGATGACGGCTCCTACGCGATCCTGACCGACATCCTGGGCGACGAGGATCACCTCGGCGACATGGATTTCAAGGTCGCCGGCACCGAGAACGGCATCACCTCGCTCCAGATGGATATCAAGGTGGCCGGGATCACGCCCGAGATCATGGAAAAGGCGCTGGCCCAGGCGAAGGCCGGCCGGATGCACATCCTTTCCGAGATGAACAAGGCGCTCTCGGGCGCGGGCGACTTCTCGGTCCACGCGCCGCGGATCGAGACGATGCAGATCCCGACCGACAAGATCCGCGAAGTGATCGGCTCGGGCGGCAAGGTCATCCGCGAGATCGTGGAGATGTCGGGCGCCAAGGTCGACGTCAACGACGACGGCGTGATCAAGATCGCCTCGCCGAACGCCGAGGCCATCCAGAAGGCCTATGACATGATCCACTCGATCGTGGCCGAGCCCGAGGAAGGCAAGATCTACAAGGGCACCGTCGTCAAGATCGTCGATTTCGGCGCCTTCGTGAACTTCTTCGGCAAGCGCGACGGGCTGGTGCATGTCAGCCAGATCGAGAACCGCCGCCTGAACCATCCTTCCGACGTGCTGAAGGAAGGCCAGGAGGTCTATGTCAAGCTGCTGGGCTTCGACGATCGCGGCAAGGTGCGCCTGGCCATGAAGATGGTCGACCAGGAGACCGGCGAGGAAATCGCCAAGGAGAGCGCGGAGTAAGCCTCTGCCCCCTTCGCAAGACCTGCGCGCCCCGGCCCTCGTGCCGGGGCGTTGCGTTTCGGCCCTGTTCCCCGCCTGCCTTGTCGGGCAATCTGGGGGAAACCGGCACAAGGGGCGCACATGACGCGGCAGCAACATCTGGGCATCACCGTGGCCGCGCTCACGCGCAAGCGGCCCGACATGCTGGGCGCGCTGTTGCAGAGCTGGGGCGCGATGGCCCTGCCCGACAACACGACGATCCGTTGCCTGATCGTGGAGAACGACGAGGCGCCGCATTCGGAGGCCGCCGTCGCCGCGCAGCGCCCGCTCGCCAACGGTGCCACGCTTGATTACGTGCTGGAGCCCGAGCCGGGCATCCCTTTCGGCCGCAATCGCGCCGCGCGCGAGGCGATCGCAGCGGGCCATGACCTGCTGGTCTTCGTCGATGACGACGAGATCGTCGCGCCCGACTGGCTGGAGCGGCTGGTCGCGGGGTATCGCGCCTCTGACGCGGTGCTGATGGGCGCGCCGCTGCGGGTGGCCGATCCGGTGCCGGGGCTGGGCCTGGGCGAGCGGATGATGCACCGCAACATCGTGGCCCGCTACGCCCGCAAGGAAAACCGCGCCGCGCGGCGGGCCGATCTGCATGCCACGCCGGGCGTGACGATCGTGACGAACAACTGGCTGGGCGAGACGCGGCTCTTCACCGAACACGGGCTGTGGTTCGACGAGGCGATGCGGTTCACCGGCGGCACCGATTCCAAGTTCTATGCCGAGGCGCGGGCGCTTGGCCTGCCCACCGGCTGGGTGGCCGATGCCTTCGTTTATGAGACGGTGCCGGCCGAGCGGCTTTCCTTCGCCTACCAGTTCGCGCGCGGGCGCGATCAGTCGAACACCAATTTTCGCCGCAAGATCGAGAAACGCCCCGCCGCGCGGTGGAGCGCGCTGGTGAGCGTGCCGCTCAAATGCGTGGCGGCGCTGGCGCTGGGGCTGGCCGTGCCGCTGACGGGCGGGCGCACACTCTTGGATTTCGCGCGCACCTCGGGCTGGATCGCGGGGCGCGTTGGCGGCTTCTTCGGGCGCCGCTCGGCGCTTTACGAGCGGATCACCGGTTCCTAACGCCGCTCGGCCGCGCCGCCGGCGCGCAGGCGGCGGTATTCGCGGAACGCCTCCTTCTGCAGACGGTAATCGAACCACCAGACACGCAGCGCCTCGCGCGGGGCGATCCCGTTGGCCAGCAGCTTGGTCAGGATGCGCGGGCGGGGCAGCAGCCGGGCGAGCGGCGGGCGCGCCTTCTCGCCCCGGGCGAGGCGGCCGCCGACGAGGCGGCGCACCTTCACCGCGTGCTCCTCGAAACTGGCGCGGGCGGGGTGCAGAACCATGGCATCGGGCGCCAGTTCGATCCGGGCGCCGGCCTTGGTGGCGCGGTTGTTCCACTCCATGTCGCCGCCCGAGAGCAGCGTGGCGTCGAACGGGCCGACGCGGTCGAACAGGCTGCGGCGCACCATCAGGTTGGCGGTCGCGGCGCGGCCGCGCGCGACGTAGAATTCCTGTTTCAGCGCGAAGACGCGGTCATGCAGTTCCGGCACGCTCCACTCCGCACCGGCGGGGATGAGCTCGACGGGGCCGGCGAACCGCTCCACCTCCGGCGCGGCGGCGAAGGCCTTGAGGCCCGCCTCGATCCAGCCGGGCGCGGGGCGGCAATCGCTGTCGGTGAAGAAGATCACCGCGCCCTGCGCCTCGGCCAGCGCCGCGTTGCGCGCGGCGTAGGAACCGGGGCCGGGCGCGGGCACGATCCGGGCATTGGCGGGCATCGCCAGCGCAGGCGGCGGATCGGGGGCGTTGTTGTCGGCCACCAGGATCTCGAACCGCTCAGGCGCCACGCTCTGCGCGCCCAGCGCCTTCAGGCAGAGGGCGAGCCTCTCCCAGTCGCGATAGGTGGGCACGATGACGCTGGCCTCGATCATCGGGCGACCTCACGCGAAAGGGGCCCCCGCCGGTGGGGGCCCCTCGTTTCGGTGTCGGCCGCGCCGATCAGCTCGGATCCTTGGCGAAGCGCAGGTAGGGCAGCTTCTTGTCGAGCGTGCCGTACTTGGCCTCGGCGGCCGCGTCGTCGAGCGTGAGGGCAACGATCACGTCCTGCCCCGGCACCCAGTTGGCGGGCGCGGCGATGGGTTCGTTATACGTCTTCTGCAGCGCATCCAGCGCGCGCAGGATCTCGGCGAAGTTGCGGCCGATCGTCATCGGGTAGGTCATGCTGAGCTTCAGCTTCTTGTCGGGCCCGATAATGAAGACCGAACGCACGGTGGCGCTGTCGGCCGGGGTGCGGCCGTCAGGCAGGTAGGCCTCGGCCGGCAGCATGTCGAACGCCTTGGAGACCTCGAGCCCCGCATCGGCGATGATCGGGAAGCCCACCTTGGCACCGCCGAAGCTTTCGATATCGCCCTTCCATTTCTGGTGATCGTCCACGCCGTCGACCGACACGCCGATCACCTTGGTGTTGCGCTTTTCCCATTCGTCGGCCAGCTGCGCGACGGCGCCGAATTCGGTGGTGCAGACGGGGGTGAAATCCTTCGGGTGCGAGAAGAGGATCGCCCAATCGTCTCCGATCCAGTCATGGAAGGAGATCGGGCCCTCGCTCGTCTCTGCCTTGAAGTCGGGCACGGTATCGTTGATCCGCAATGCCATTGTTCTGTCCTCCGGTTTCAGGTGACGTATCGTCACCAAGGTATGGGCGGAATCGGGGCTGTTAACCCCCCCTTGCCCATTCAATATGCGTGGCGACGGTATATCCGCCATGCAATGGAGGAAACATGATCGAGAAACGCGATTTCTATATCGGCGGCGCCTGGGTGGCGCCGCGTGCCGGCGTGGATCACAAGGTGATCGATCCCTCGACGGAAGAGCCCTGCGCGGTGATCTCGCTGGCCGGGCCGGCAGATGTGGATGCGGCCGTGGCCGCGGCGAAGGCGGCCTTTCCCGGCTGGATGGCCACGCCGCTGGAGGAGCGCCTGGCGCTGATCGAGAAGCTCGCCGCGATCTACAAGGCGCGGTGGGAGGAGATGGCGCAGGCGATCTCCACCGAGATGGGCGCCCCGATCGAGATGGCGCGCGCCCAGCAGGTCGGCGCCGGGGCGGGGCATATCAAGGCCTTCCTCGCCGCCGCGCGGAAGATCGAGTTCAACGCCCCGCTCGGCGATCACGCGCCCGATACACGCATCGTAAAAGAGCCGGTGGGCGTCTGCGCGCTGATCACGCCGTGGAACTGGCCGATGAACCAGGTCACGCTGAAGGTGATCGCGGCGATGGCGGCGGGCTGCACGATGGTGCTGAAGCCTTCGGAGGAATCGCCGCTTTCGGCCATGCTGCTGGCCGAGATGATCGACGCGGCGGGCTTCCCCGCGGGCGTGTTCAACCTGGTGAACGGCGATGGCGTGGGCGCCGGCTCGGCGCTGACGGCGCATGCGGATGTCGACATGGTGAGCTTCACCGGATCGACCCGCGCGGGCATCGCGATCTCCAAGAGCGCGGCCGAGACGCTGAAGCGCGTGCATCTGGAGCTGGGCGGCAAGGGCGCCAACCTGATCTTCGCGGATGCCGACGAGAAGGCCGTGAAGCGCGGCGTGATGCACATGATGAACAATTCGGGCCAGTCCTGCAACGCGCCCTCGCGCATGCTGGTGGAGCGCAGCATCTACGAGCGTGCCGTGGCCGAGGCGGAGGCGGCGGCGAAGCAGGTGCAGGTCAATTCAGCACATGAAGAGGGGCGGCATATCGGCCCGGTCGTCAACGCGGCACAGTTCGAGAAGATCCAGGGGCTGATCCAGAAGGGCATCGACGAAGGCGCGCGGCTGGTGGCCGGCGGGCCTGGGCGGCCCGACGGGTTCAACCGCGGCTATTATGTGCGGCCGACCGTGTTCGCCGATGTCTCCAACGACATGACCATCGCGCGGGAAGAGATCTTCGGCCCGGTGCTCACCATCATCCCCTTCGAGGACGAGGCCGACGCGGTGCGCATCGCCAATGACACGGTCTATGGCCTGACGAACTACGTGCAGACGCAGGATCCCGCGCGGCTGCGCCGGGTGGCCGGGCTGCTGCGCTCGGGCATGGTGGAAATGAACGGTCAGCCGCGCGGCGCCGGCGCGCCGTTCGGGGGCATGAAGCAATCGGGCAATGGCCGCGAGGGCGGTGTCTGGGGGATCGAGGATTTCCTCGAGGTGAAGGCCGTCTCGGGCTGGCCGCTGGAGGGCGCTGCCGAGGCCGCCTAGTAGGCTCATGTGCGCAGGCGCACCAAGCGCCTGCGCCCTGCCCCCTTTCGTGACGCGGCCGCGCGCCCTACCTCTGGCTCAAGCAACGGAGGGTTCCATGCTCAACCAGATCAACGGCCTGCACCACGTCACCTCACTGGCCTCATCGGCCAGCGCCAACAACGCCTTCTTCACCGAAAGGCTCGGCCTGCGCCGGGTGAAGAAGACGGTGAATTTCGACGCGCCGCATGTCTATCACCTCTATTACGGCGACAGGCTGGGCACGCCCGGCACGGTGATGACGTATTTCCCCTTCCCCGATGCGGCCCCCGGCCGCCCCGGCACGGGCGAGGCGGGCACAGTGGCCTTCGCCGTGCCGCAGGGGGCGGTGACGGGCTGGGCCGAGGCGCTGGCCGCCAAGGGCCTGGCCGGGCTGCGGCAGGAAAGCCGGTTCGGGCAGGAAATGCTGCATTTCACCGGCCCGGATGGCGAGCCGCTGGCGCTGGTCGAGGCGCCCGATGACAGCCGCGATCCGCAGACCGGCGGCGATGCCGCGCAGGCAATCCGCGGCTTCCACTCGGTCACGCTGCGGCTGGCCGAGGAAGGCGCGCAGGCCGAGCTGCTGCGCTTCATGGGCTACGAGGAAGTGGCGCGCGAGGGTGCGCTGGTGCGCTATGCCCTGCCCGCGGGCAACGGCGCCAGCGTGATCGACCTGGAGATCCTGGGCAAATCCGCGCCCGAGGCCGATCAGGGCGCGGGTTCGGTGCACCACGTCGCCTTCTCGGTCGCCAACCGCGCACGGCAGCTGGAAGTGCGCGAGGCGCTGCTCGATACCGGCTATCAGGTCACGCCCGTGATCGACCGCGATTACTTCTGGGCGATCTATTTCCGCACCCCCGGCGGCGTGCTGTTCGAGATCGCCACCGACGAGCCGGGCTTTGCCCGCGACGAGGACGAGGCGCATCTGGGCGAGGCCTTGAAGCTGCCCGCCCAGCACGAACACCTGCGGAGCTCGCTGGAGCGGCGGCTGGAGCCGATCTGAGCCGCCGGGCCTTTGGGCTCAGACCCTGTCGAACCGCGTCACGTCACGCACGGCGCCCTTGTCGGCGCTGGTCGTGAAGGCCGCATAGGCCTTCAGCGCCGAGGAAACATGCCGCTGCCGGTTCACCGGCGTGTAGGCCGCGGCGCCGCGCGCTTCCTGCGCGGCGCGGCGCTCGGCCAGCACCTCGTCGGGCACGGCAAGGCGGATCGTGCGGGCGGGGATGTCGATCTCGATCCGGTCGCCATCCTCCACCAGCGCGATCACGCCGCCCTCGCCCGCCTCGGGCGAGACATGCCCGATCGACAGGCCCGACGTGCCGCCGGAAAAGCGTCCGTCGGTGACCAGGGCGCAAGCCTTCCCCAGCCCCTTCGATTTCAAATAGCTGGTCGGATACAGCATCTCCTGCATCCCCGGCCCGCCGCGCGGCCCCTCGTAGCGGATCACCACGACATCGCCCTCGGCCACCTTGCCGGTGAGGATGCCGCTGACGGCATCATCCTGGCTTTCATACACCTTGGCCGGGCCGGAAAAGACGAGGATCGATTCGTCCACGCCCGCCGTCTTCACGATGCAGCCGTTCTCGGCCAGGTTTCCCGACAGAACGGCCAGGCCGCCATCCTTGCTGAAGGCGTGATCGTAATCGCGGATCACGCCGGCCTCGCGGTCGAGATCCAGCTCCTTCCAGCGCTGCTGCTGGGAAAAGGCCGTCTGCGTGGGCACGCCGCCCGGCGCGGCGGAATAGAATTCCTGCACCGAGGCCGAGTTGGTCTGCCGGATATCCCATTGCCGGATCGCCTCGCCCATCGTGGCGGAGTGGATCGTCGGCAAATCGGTGTTCAGCAGGCCCGCGCGATCCAGCTCGCCCAGGATCGCCATGATCCCGCCGGCGCGGTGCACGTCTTCCATGTGCACGTCGCTCTTGGCCGGCGCCACCTTGCACAGGCAGGGAACCTTGCGGCTGAGCCTGTCGATATCCTCCATCGTGAAGGGCACCTCGCCCTCGATCGCGGCGGCCAGCAGGTGCAGCACCGTGTTGGTCGAGCCGCCCATCGCGATATCGAGCGACATCGCGTTCTCGAACGCGGCGACCGACGCGATGGAGCGGGGCAGGACGCTGGCATCATCCTGCTCGTAGTAACGGCGCGCGAGGTCGACGATCAGGTGACCGGCCTCGAGGAACAGGCGTTTGCGGTCGGCATGGGTGGCGAGCGTCGATCCGTTGCCGGGCAGCGAGAGGCCCAGCGCCTCGGTCAGGCAGTTCATCGAGTTGGCGGTGAACATGCCCGAGCACGAGCCGCAGGTCGGACAGGCTGCGCGCTCGATATCGGCGACTTCCTCGTCGGTCACGGTATCGTCGGCGGCGGCGACCATCGCATCGACGAGGTCGAGCGCCACTTCCTTGCCCTTCAGCGTGACCTTCCCGGCCTCCATCGGGCCGCCCGAGACGAAGACCGAGGGGATGTTGAGCCGCATAGAGGCCATCAGCATGCCCGGCGTGATCTTGTCGCAGTTGGAGATGCAGACCATCGCATCGGCGCAATGGGCGTTGACCATGTATTCCACGCTGTCGGCGATCAGCTCGCGCGAGGGCAGCGAGTAGAGCATCCCGGCATGGCCCATGGCGATGCCGTCATCCACGGCGATGGTGTTGAATTCCTTGGCCACGCCGCCCGCCCGCTCAATCTCGCGGGCGACCATCTGGCCCAGATCCTTGAGGTGCACGTGGCCCGGCACGAACTGCGTGAAGGAGTTGACGACGGCAATGATCGGCTTGCCGAAATCCTCGTCCTTCATGCCGGTCGCGCGCCAGAGCCCGCGGGCACCGGCCATGTTGCGGCCATGGGTCGTGGTAAAGGAGCGGTAGCGGGGCATCGGATCGTCCTTCCTGCGTGACGGGCCTGCGTGACGGGCCTGCGTGACCGGGGCAACTTAACGGGAACGGCGGCGCGGCGAAAGGGGGGGGCGGGGCGGTGGCGGCCGCGGGCGGCGCGGCGTGGCGGAACGTGGTGAATGGAAGGTTAACCATTGTTTTTCAATGGCTTGCGAGGCGTCCACATGTGGACACCCCTGAATCGGGCTGATTCAGCCCCTCAGAACGGCGCCTTGGCGGTGAAGGTCATCCATTGCCCGCCATCGGGATGGCGCAGTCTCAGGCTCTCGGCGTGGAGCATCAGGCGGGGGGCGTTGCGGGCCTCTCCCTCGGCATAGAATGGGTCGCCGAGGATCGGGTGGCCCAGTGCCAGCATGTGGACGCGCAGCTGGTGCGAGCGGCCGGTTTTCGGCATCAGCCGCACCCGCGTCTCGCCCTCGAGATGCCGGATCACCCGCCACTCGGTCAGCGCCGGGCGGCCGTTCTCGTGGTCGACCATCTGGCGGGGGCGGTTGGGCCAGTCGACGATCAGCGGCAGGTCCACCTGGCCGGTCTTCGGCTCCAGCCGGCCCCACAGCCGGGCGACATAGCTCTTCTTCACCTGCCGCTTTTCGAATTGCAGGCCGAGATGCCGCTGGGCGTGGGCGGTGAGCGCAAAGACCATCACGCCCGACGTATCCCTGTCGAGCCGGTGGACGAGCAGCACGTCTGGGAAGACGGCGCGCAGCCGCTCGATCAGGCAATCGGCCAGGTCAGGCCCCTTGCCGGGCACCGAGAGCAGGCCGGATTGCTTCTCGACCACTACGATCTGGTGGTCGTGGTGCAGGATCACCGGCGGGTCTGAAGGGGGCTGGTAGCGCGTCTCCATCCTGCCCGCCTAGCACCGGGCGCGGGCGCGGGGAAGGCTAGTCGCCCTCGGCGCGGTCGGGGCCCGGTTCGATCTCGTAGTAGTCGCCCTTGGTGGCGCAGTGGATGTGCTTGACCAGCGTCAGGCCTGTGGGCCCGTCGAGCGCCCCGGCGGCGATGCTGACGTGATCCTCGCCGAGCAGATCCCAGAACAGCGAGGCGCCGCAGGTGCCGCAGAAGCCCCGCCGCGCCTTTTCCGACGAGGCATACCAGCGCAGTGCCGCCTCGCCTTCGATCACGAGCGCCGAGCGCGGCACCATGGTGGCCGCCCAGTAATGGCCCGAGGTCTTGCGGCACTGGCTGCAATGGCAGGCCCAGACGGGGCGGGCCGCGGCCTCGGCGCGGAAGCGGATCGCGCCGCACAGGCACGACCCGGCGATCACGCCCGCACCCCCGCCGGCCCCGAGGCGAGGCCCAAGAGCGCGCCGTAGAGGATGAAGCACAGGCCCAGCCCGCGCCGCAGCCAGACATTCATCACCGCGCCCAGCGCCATCCGCCCCAGCCCGGCGCCGAGCGCGGTATAGGTGGTGTAGCTTGCCGCGGTGATCGTCAGCGCCGTGGGCACGATCACCCACATTTGCTGGCCGATCGGCACGCCCGGCTGAACGAATTGCGAGAAGGCGGCGAGGTAGCCGGCGACGGATTTGGCGTTGATCGTGGCGATCAGGAAGGCCCGGCCATAGATGCTGCGCGCCGTCGTCTCGCGCGCCGCGATGGGGCGGTTCGCGGTGGCGAGCGTGCGGATGCCCAGCCCGATCAGGAAGGCCGCGCCCACCAGCTTGGCCCAGAAGAAGGCCTGCGGCGAGGCGGCGATCAGCGCCGTCACCCCCGCCGTCGAGAGCGCGAGGAACAGCGCCGCCTGAGTGAGGATCGCGGCCACGCCCCAGAGCGCCCGGCGGAAGCCATGGGCGACGCCGTTCTGGATGCAGTTGACGGCGTTGGGGCCCGGTGTCGTCACGAAGACCACCCAGAAGGCGGCGAAGACGGCCCAGGCCTGAAGGCTCATCCCGCGAAGACCATGTTCAGGATCGCGGCGAGGTTGTCGGCATCTTCCTGCGTGAAGGCGGCGGGGCGGTCGCTGTCGATGTCGAGCACGCCGATCAGCTTGCCCGCGCCGTCGCGCACCGGCAGCACGATTTCCGACCTCGTGGAGGAGGAGCAGGCGATATGGCCGGGGAAGGCCTCGACATCGTCGACGATCTGCACCTCTCCGCTGCGCGCAGCCGCGCCGCAGACGCCGCGCTCGAACGGGATGGTGAGGCAGCCATGGCCGCCCTGGTAGGGGCCGATCTTCAGCAGGCCCGGCTCGGCCACGCGGTAGAAGCCCGTCCAGTCGAAGCGGTCGTCGGCGTGGTGCAGCTCGCAGGCGAGCGTGGCCATAAGGGCGACCTGGTCACTCTCGCCCTCGGTCAGGGCAGCGATGGTTCGGGCGAGGGCGGGGTAGTCGGCTTGCATGGGGCACCGTCGGGCTGTGTCGGGTGATGGGTAGGCCTGCGCGCGGCGGCGGTCAATGGCGGCGCCGCTCACCGAACGGTAACGACCGGGCGCTAGACTGGCCCCCGACAGCAGGCGGAAAGATGATGGAACTGGACAGAACAGGCTCTGACGATGCGCTTCGCATCGCCGTGCGCGCGCCCCGGCTGGATGCGGCCGGCGCGCTGGAATTCCGCGAATCGGTGCTGGATGCCGCGCGCGAGGCGCGGGGGCGCGTGCTGCTCGACCTCGGCGAGGTGGAGTTCCTCGATTCCTCGGGGCTGGGCGCGGTGATCGCGGTGATGAAGGCGCTGGCGCCGAAGGCGACGCTGGAACTGGCGGCGCTGCAGCCGCCGGTGGCGCGGGTGTTCCGGCTGACGCGGCTGGACGAGGTGATCACCATTCACGGCGCCGAGGCGGGCGCCACGGGGCAGGCGGATGCCGGGTGAGAGCGCGCCGGCGGATATATTGAATCTGAGCGTCGCGGCCGATCCCGCCGCGATAAGGCAGGCGCTGGGCGAGGTGACGGCGTGGCTGGCCGAGGCGCGGCTCGACACCGAAGAGCTTTCGACGGTCGAGCTTGTGCTGGCCGAGACGCTGAACAACATCGCCGAGCATGCCTATCGCGAGCGCGGCGGCGAGATCGAGCTGAGCGTCGCGCTCAGCCCGCGGGGGGTGCGGATCGCCACGGTGGACGAGGGCGAAGAGATGCCCCGCGGGGCGCTGCCCTCGGGCACGCTTGTGCCTTTCGATGAGAGGAATCCCGCCGAAGGGGGCTATGGATGGTTCATCATCCGCGCAATCGTTCACGATCTACTCTACCATAGGGAGAGCGGGCGAAATCATGTCTCCTATCGTGTCGCGGCAGGGATCAGTCCTGCCCGGCGGCGGGGGACTGTTTCGCCATGACGCGCAGATCAGCCGGGAAATGACCACATTCCGGGCAAAACGCCGCCGCGAATCTCCGCCATATAATTCCCTGTAGCTTGCATATAGCTTCCCTCGGCGTCGCGTTTAACAGCCCCCACCCAGTGCGCGACGCCGAGGCTCCATCTTTCCCCGCACATCGAAGTCTGCTTGGCACCGGCCCGACCGGCATCTAGGTTCGTCCGGAATTGTTCGGAGGGCTCCATGCGCGATTTTCACCTGCCGGGCCGGTCGGCCGTCTATGCCACGGGCGCGATCTGCGCCACGTCGGGGCCGGTCGCGGCCCAGGCGGGCATCCAGATGCTGCGCGAGGGCGGCAATGCGGTGGATGCCTGCACCGCGATGGCCTTCGTGCTGGGCATTTCGGAGCCGGCGAGTTGCGGGATCGGGGGCGATCTGTTCGTGCTGCTGAAGCCGGCGGGGGAAGAGCGCGTGGTCTCGCTCAACGCATCGGGCCGGGCGCCGGCGGGGCTGTCGGCCGAGGCGATGCGCGCCAAGGGCTGGAAGGCGGTGGATCAGTACCAGGCCGAGGCGATCACCCTGCCCGGCGCGATCGACGGGTTCTGCCGGCTCTGCGCCGATTGGGGCCGCAAGGGGCTGGAGGCCGCCTTGCAGCCGGCGATCCATTATGCCGAGGCGGGCATCCCCGCCGGCCCGCGCACCGCCGCCGACTGGGCGCGCGGCGCCCATGTACTGCAGGGCGAGGCGCGGCGCTTCTATCTGAAGGACGACAGGCCGCTCGCGGTTGGAGACATCTTCCGCCATCCCGAGCAGGCCGAGGTGCTGCGCCGGATCGCGCGCGAGGGGCGCGCGGGGTTCTACGAGGGCGAGGTGGCCGAAGACATGGTCGCCTCGCTGCAGGCGCTGGGCGGCAGCCATACGCTGGAGGATTTCGCCAACGTCGCCTGCACCTATACCGAGCCGGTCTCGGGCACCTACCGCAATGTCGAGCTGATCGAGCATCCGCCGAACGGCCAGGGCGCGACGGCGATCCTGCTGGCCAACATCCTGAGCCATTTCGACATCGCGGAGATGGAGCCCTGGGGGCAGGAGCGCACGCATATCGAGGCCGAGGCGACGAAGCTCGCCTATGACGCGCGCGACCGGTTCATCGCGGATGCCGATCACATGACGCGGCTCGAGCACATGCTGGCGTCCGAGACGGCGCGCGACCTCGCGGCGCTGATCCGGCCCGACGCGGTGATCGAGAGCGCCCGCAAGGCGAGCGGGGCGGTGCACAAGGATACCGTCTACATCACCGCGGTGGATGAAGACGGTATGGCGGTGAGCCTGATCTACTCGATCTTCCATGGTTTCGGTTCGGGGCTGGCCTCGTCGAAATACGGGATCCTGTTCCAGAACCGCGGCGCGGGGTTCACGCTGGAAGAGGGCCATGCGAACGAGGCGGCGCCGGGCAAGCGGCCGCTGCACACGATCATCCCGGCCATGCTGCGCGAGGGCGGGCGGATCAGCCAGGCCTTCGGCGTGATGGGCGGGCAGTATCAGCCGGCGGGTCATGCGCGGGTGCTGACCAACCAGGTGGATTTCGGGCTGGACGTGCAGGAGGCGCTGGACGGGCCGCGCGCCTTCCCCGAGGGCGGCAAGCTGTGGGTGGAGCGGGGCTTCGGTGACGATGTGCGCGCCGGGCTGGCCGCGCTGGGCCACAAGGTGGAGGTGCCGGTGGCGCCCCATGGCGGCGGCCAGGCGATCCGCATCGACCATGCGCGCGGCGTGCTGGTCGGCGGGTCGGACCCGCGCAAGGATGGCTGCGCGATCGGGTATTGAGCGAGCGCGTGGGGCGCGGGCGCGCCGGCGCGCGGCTCAGTTCATCTGGAAGTGCAGGGGGTAGGAGCCATCCTCGAACGGGCCGAAGAGATCGGGCAGATCGGGGTGATCGACCGGCTCGCCCGAGTAATCCGCCACCAGGTTCTGTTCGGAAACATAGGCGACGTAATAGCTCTGATCGTTTTCGGCGAGCAGGTGGTAGAACGGCTGATCCTTCGAGGGGCGGCTGTCTTCGGGGATCGCGTCGTACCATTCCTCGGTGTTCGAGAACATGGCATCGACGTCAAAGACCACACCGCGAAACGGGTGTTTGCGATGACGGACCACCTGGCCAATATGATATTTGGCGTGCGTTTTCAGCATCACGTTGCAACCCCCGTCCCCCGTTAGTAATCAAACCGCGCGCCGGCTGTCCATGCCGCGGCGCGGAATTTCAGGGAAACAGTTTGTGAACCTCGTCTTTACAGTGCTCGAGATCGTGGCGCCAGTGTTTCTGCTGGCGCTCATCGGCTACCTCTGGGTGCGGCTCGGTTTCGAGTATCGCATCCAGTTCGTGACACAATTGGCGATGACGCTGTCCGTTCCGTGCCTCATTTTCACGTCGCTGATGAACACGGATGTGAGCCCCCAGGCGCTGGCCTCGATCTCGCTTGCCGCGGTGGCGGCCTATGCGGCGGTGAGCGTGGTGGCCTTCGTGCTGGTGCGGCTGGCGGGGTTCGACATGCGCACCTACCTGGCGCCGCTGATCTTCGGCAATACCGGCAATCTGGGCCTGCCGCTGGCGCTGTTCGCCTTCGGCGAGCAGGGGCTGGGCTATGCGGTGGTAGTTTTCGCCGTGATGGCGATCTGGAGCTTCACCTTCGGTGTCTGGCTCGTCTCGGGCGGGGGATCGCCGATGAAGGCGCTGAAGGAGCCGCTGGTCTGGGCGACGATCCTGGGCGGGATCTTCCTGTGGCAGGGCTGGCAGACGCCGGTCTTCCTGACCAACACGATCGCGCTGATCGGGCAGATCGCGATCCCGGTCATGCTGATCACGCTGGGCGTGGCGGTGGCGCGGCTGACGCCGGGGCGGCTGGGCGTGGCGTTCGGCATGTCGCTGGGCAAGGTGGTGCTGTGCGTGGCGATCGCCTGGGCGGTGGGCCGGGCCTTCGCGCTGGACGACGTGGCCTTCGCGGTGCTGGTGCTCCAGGTCTCGACGCCTGTTGCCGTCACCTCCTACATGCTGGCCGAGAAATACGGGGCCGATGCCGATGCGGTGGCGGGCCTCGCCGTCGTCTCGACGCTGCTCTCGGTCGTCACGCTGCCTCTGACGCTGGCCTTCGTGCTCTGATCGCGTTTGCGTGTGCGGGGCTGCTGCCCCTTCCCCGCCGCGCCCCGATCCGGTAAACTGGCCGCAAAAGAAGACGAATACATAGCGAGGGGCAATGAGCAGACTTCTTCGCGCCACGGCATTGCTGCTTCTCGTCGCATCCTGCGGCGGAGGCGAATATTCGGCGCCCAGGAACCTGGACGACGCCTGCGCCATCGTGGCCGAGCGGCCCGAATACCTGGTCGCCATGCGCCGGACGGAACGGCGCTGGGGCGTGCCGGTGCATGTGCAGATGGCCACGATCTATCAGGAGAGCAAGTTCATCGGCGATGCCCGGACGCCGTTCAAATACGCGCTGGGCGTGATCCCGATGGGGCGGCAGAGCTCGGCCTATGGCTACAGCCAGGCGCTGGACGGCACGTGGGAAGAGTACAAGGCCGAGACGGGCAACCGCTTCGCCAAGCGCGACAATATCCGCGACGCGACGGATTTCATGGGCTGGTACATGAGCAAGAGCCGCGAGAACCTCGGGATCGACCCGACGGATGCGCGCAACCACTACTTCGCCTATCACGAGGGCCGCACCGGCTATTCGCGCGGGTCGCACAACGACAAGGCATGGCTGATCCGCGTGGGCGAGGATGTGGGGCGGCGCGCGCAGCTCTACCAGATCCAGCTGGCCGGCTGCGCGGCCTGAGAGTGAGCGCGGCCTAGTGGTTCCGGCTAGCGGTTCTGGCCGCGCCGGCTGGCGATTTCCTGCTGGATGTTGAACTTGCTGTCGCCGATGCTGGTGCCCTTGTTCAGCGCGCCCAGGATCACCGTGGTCTGAGACCCGTCGGAGCGGATGATCCATTGCCGCAGCTCGACCGGCGGGCCGGTGAAGAGCAGCTCGATCGTGCCGTATTCGGGATGCTCGGGATCCTGCGCGGTGACCTTGGTGGAATTGCCGTCGACCGAGTGACCGACCACCATGTTGGCGCGGCCGAGATTGACGTTGGCATCGAGGATCAGCTTCAGCGGTGTCTTGGCCAGCGGGTATTGTTCGGGCCCGGTATTCGACTTGCCGTCGAAGATCGCCACGGTAGAGCCGCCGGCCATCACCAGGCTCGCCTCGGGCGGGTTGTATTCGAACCGCACGCGGCCGGGCCGCTTGATGTAGATCGTGCCGGTGGAGATCGTGCCGTCGCCGTTGATCTGCGTGAACTCGCCCGTCGCCGTCTTGAGCGAGTTCAGATAGGCCGAGATTTCGTTCAGCGAGAGTTTCGCGGCGGCGGCAGGCAGGGCCGGCAGCGCGGCGGCCGCGGCGGCGGAGAGGAGGAGCGTGCGTCGGTTCATGGCGCCTTTCCTGACAGTGACAGGGCGTTTCCGGGCAGAAGATAGGCTATCGGGCCGGAAAATCACCCTGACATGCAATAACGCGCGCGCACGTTGCTGCTATCGCGGCTTGGACTGCCTCACGGCTCGGGCACCAGGATCTCGCGCTTGCCGACATGGTTGGCCGGCGAGACGACGCCCTGTTCCTCCATCTGCTCGACGAGCCGCGCGGCCTTGTTGTAGCCGATGGCCAGCTTGCGCTGGATGTAGGAGGTGGAGCATTTGCGATCCTTCGCGACGATCGCCACGGCGGTATCGTAGAGCGCATCCTCGCCGTCGGTATTGCCGCCGAGGCCGAGCACCATGTCGATATCGCTTTCCTTGTCTTCGTCGGGGCCCTCGACCACGCCGCCCACGTAATCGGGCGGGCCGTAGGCCTTGAGGTGGTTCACGATCTCCTCGACCTCTTCATCCGAGACGAAGGGCCCGTGCACGCGCATGATCTTGGAGCCGCCGGCCATGTAGAGCATGTCGCCCATGCCGAGCAGCTGTTCGGCGCCCTGTTCGCCGAGGATGGTGCGGCTGTCGATCTTGCCCGTCACCTGAAAGGAGATCCGGGTGGGGAAGTTGGCCTTGATCGTGCCGGTGATGACATCGACCGAGGGCCGCTGGGTGGCCATGATCAGGTGGATGCCCGAGGCGCGCGCCATCTGGGCGAGGCGCTGGATGCAGGCCTCGATCTCTTTCCCGGCGACCATCATCAGGTCGGCCATCTCGTCGACGATAACGACGATGTAGGGCAGTTTCTCGGGCTGGAATTCCTCGGTCTCGAAGATCGGCTCGCCGGTTTCGTCGTCGAAGCCGGTCTGCACGGTGCGCTTGAACATTTCGCCCTTGTCGAGCGCATCCTTCACGCGGGAATTGTAGCCGTCGATGTTGCGGACGCCCATCTTGGACATCTTGCGATAGCGTTCCTCCATCTCGCCGACGACCCATTTGAGCGCGACGACGGCCTTCTTCGGGTCGGTCACCACGGGCGAGAGCAGGTGCGGGATGCCGTCATAGACGCTGAGCTCCAGCATCTTCGGATCGATCATGATGAGGCGGCATTCCTCGGGTGTCAGCTTGTATAGCAGCGACAGGATCATCGTGTTGATCGCCACCGACTTGCCCGAGCCGGTGGTGCCGGCGATCAGCAGGTGGGGCATCTTGGCGAGGTTGGCGATCACCGGATCGCCGCCGATATCCTTGCCCAGCGCCAGCGGCAGTTTCTGGTTGCCGTCACCGAAATCGCGAGCCGCGAGCATTTCGCGCAGCACGACCATCTCGCGTTTCTCGTTGGGCAGCTCGATCCCGATGACCGAGCGGCCCGGCACGGTGGAGACGCGGGCAGAAAGCGCCGACATCGAGCGCGCGATATCGTCGGCCAGCCCGATCACGCGAGAGGCCTTGAGGCCGGGCGCCGGCTCGAGCTCGTACATCGTGACGACGGGGCCGGGGCGGACCGAGACGATCTCGCCCTTCACGCCGTAATCGTCGAGCACGTTTTCCAGCATCCGCGCGTTTTCCTCCAGCGCCTCGTCGGAGAGGTGGTGGCGCTGCACGTTGGCGGGGTTGGCCAGCAGCGAAAGCGGGGGGACTTCGTAGGCGGGGTGGCGATCCTCGAACTTGAGCGCCGGCTGCGCCTCGGCCATGGCCTGGCGCGAGGGCTGGGGCGCGCGGCGGGGGCTGTGCTGGACGACGGCCTTGGTTTCGGGGACCGGCGGCACAGGGGGTGCCGAGTATTCCACCTCGGGCTCGATGGCGGCGCCGGCCTCGGGCTGCCAGCTGTCTTCCACCAGCATCTCGTCTTCCTGCGCGTCCCAGCTCAGCGGGGCGGGCGCGGGGGGCAGGCCGCCGGGCGCGCGCGGCGCGGCGGGCGCGGGGGCGCGGGGCGTGGCGGTGTTCAGCAGGATCGGATCGGGGCCCTTGCGGTGGCGGCGCACGGCGGCCATGAGCGGCGGCTCGTCGCGCAAGGCGGGCTGCGGCTCGGGCTGGCCGCGCTTGCGCAGGGCGCCGGCGATCTTGGCCGAGATGCGGTTCTGCGGATCGCCGTCATAGGCGACATCGGGGGCCAGTTCCGGCTCCACCAGTTCCGGCTCGGGGTTGCGCTTGAGGATCGAGGGCATGCGCGCCAGCAGCGAGGGCCGCGCCTCGGGCTCGGGCTGCGGCTGGGCGTGCAGGGGCGCGGCGGCGCGGGTTGCAGGCGCCACGCGCTCGGCTGCGGTGAAGGTGGGTTCGGCCCGCAGAACGCGGTTCGTCTGCGGCGCTCCGTGGTGGGCGGCGGCCATGGCGGGCTCGGCCGCGTAGCGGGCGGCCTCGGCCTCGGCCTGGGCGGCGCGTTCGGCGGCGCGTGCCTCGCGGCGCTGGGCCTGCTGCGCGTGGAAGGCGAGCGCGGCGCGCGTGGCGCCCACCGCACCGCGGCCCAGAAGGCGCGAGGCGGTGGCATAGCTCATCACGATGCCGAGCAGCAGGAAGCGGCCGATGGCGCGCAACTCGGGCATGGTGAAGCCCAGCACGTAGAGCCCCATGGCAAGCGAGACCCCGGCCATGACCAGCGACAGGAGTTTCAGCCCGAAAGTCGCGCTCACGGGCACGACGCCCAGCACCGCGCCCAGCACGGTATCGCCGAACAGCCCGCCCAGACCGAAGGAGTGCACCCATTCCGGCCCCGGCACGTGGGTGGAGGCATAGACGCCGGTCAGCGCGATGGCGATCGGCGCGAAGATGATGCGCGGCAGAATCTGGTCGCTGCCACGGTGGATCATCAGGCGCACGCCCCAGACGGCGAAGACCAGCGCGAAACCCCAGGCGGCGAGGCCCGCGATCACGAAGAGCGGCGAGGCGACCGAGGCGCCGAACCGGCCGAGCATGTTCTGCGCGGGTTCATCCGTGGCCGAGAGCCAGGACGGATCGTCGGGCGCGTAGGAACCGAGGATCATCGCCGTCACCACGGCTAGGCCGATCAGGCCGATGCCCAGCAATTCCTTGCCGCGCTGTTCGAGGATCGCCTGCGTCGTGCTGTCGAGAAGCGGGTCGCGTTGCCGGGCCTGATAGCTTGCCATGGTCTTCCTCATTTACCTGAACAGACAGTCGCGCAGCTCGGTCAGCGCGGCTTCCGTTTCTTCTTTCGCGGCCACGAGGGCCACCCTTATATATTCGGCGCCCGGGTTCAGCCCGCCCGCCTCGCGCGCGAGGTAGGCGCCGGGCAGCACCTGCACGCCGGTTTCCTGCCAGAGCTTCAGCGCCGCCGCTTCGCCGTCGGCGACGGGCAGCCACATGAAGAAGCCGCCCTCGGGGGCCCCTGCCCCGTTGATGCCGGCGAAGATGCGGTCGGCTGCGTCGAACTTCTCGGCATAGAGGGCGCGGCTGGCCTCGACATGCGCTTCTTCGGCCCAGGCCCGCGCGGCGACGGCCTGGAGCGGGCCGGCGAGCGGGGCGCCGGCATAGGCGCGCAACTGGCGAAGCGCGGCCATGTTGCGCGGGCCGGAGGCGGCGAAGCCGGCGCGCAGGCCGGGCAGGTTGGAGCGTTTGGAGAGCGAGTTGAACACCACCACGCGCTCGGGATCGGCGCCTGTCTCGGCCGCGATCTCCAGCGCGCCGGGGGGCGGGGCATCGCGGTAGACCTCGGAATAGCATTCATCGGCGAAGATGCGGAAATCGTGCTTCTCGGCCAGCGCCAGCAGCGCCTGCCAATAGCCGCGCCCGGCCACGACGCCCTGCGGGTTGGCCGGAGAGCAGATATAGGCGATGGCCGTACGATCCAGCAGGTCGGCCGGCAGGGCGGTGTAATCGGGCAGAAAGCCGGTTTCGTGGGTGGCGGCGATATAATGCGGCTCGGCCCCCGCGGTGAGCGCGGCGACGGCGTAGACCTGGTAGAACGGGTTGGGCATCAGCACGACAGGCCGCGCGCCGTTCTTTTCCTCGGGGCAGAGCGCGATGGCGGCGTTGAAGAGCCCTTCGCGCGTGCCGTTGAGCGCCATCAGCTGCGTGTCGGGATCGACGCTGACGGCGTAGCGGCGGTGCAGCCAGCCGGCGATGGCAGAGAGCAGTGCCTCGGTGCCGTTATTGGCGGGATAGTGGGCAAAATCGGCGGTGTGGGCGGCGAGCACCTCGGGCACCCATCCGGGGAAGGGGTGCTGGGGCTCGCCGATCGTCATGCGGCGCGTGGGGCCGCCCGGCGCATGGCCGTGTAGAAGCGCCCGCAGACGCGGGAAGGCATATTCCGGAAGGTTCGAGAACCTTTGTGGAAACGCGGAAGCCACGATTTTTCGGTTTGCCTGCTGTTGCTGCTGCCTCGGTTCCCGGGTCTTTTGCCCGAATTTTGCTCAAGGATAGCCAGCGGTTGCGGCCCGGTCCAGATATCGGCTGGCGGCTCCGGCACTTGGGGGCAATGTGTGGCTTTCAGGCCAGCGCCGCCTCAATCGCGGCGCCGATCTCCAGGAGCTTGCGATCCGCGCCGCCGGGCAGGTTGAGCATCAGCCCGGTCGAGGGCGTGCCGGTGGGCAGGCTGAGTGCGCAGAGCCCCATCACGTTGCCCACCCGCGTATTGCGCAGGGCGAGCAGGTTCTCGGCGACGTAACGGTCGGAATCGGTGGCGATATGCTCCTGTTTGGGGGGCAGCGAGGGCACGCTGGGCATGAGCACGCCGTCGAAGTCGCGGGTGGCGCGGTCATAGGCGCGGCGATAGGCGTGCAGCATCTTCCAGCCGCGCGCATACTCCACCCCGCTGTAGCCGCGCCCGCCACGGAAGCGCTTGAGGATCTCGGGGAACATCTTGTCCGGCGCGGCCTCGATCACCTCGCCCCATTCGGCATAGGCCTCGACGGTGTAAAGCATGGCGGCAAGCGCCATCGCCTCGTCGACCTCGGGGATGGCGATGGTCTCGATCCGGGCGCCGGCGGCTTCCAGCCGGGCGATGGCGGCCTCGAATGCGGCGCGGGGCGCCTCGTGCAGGTCGGGCATGACGTAGGTTTCGAGGATGGCGAAGCGGGCGCCCTCCAGCGAGAAGGGGGCCAGTGGCGCGGGACCGTCACCCGAGAGGATGTCAAACATCGCGGCGGCATCCTCGACGGAGCGGGCGAGCGGGCCGATCGTGTCGAAACTTTCGCAGAGCGGCACGGTGCCGGTGAGCGGCAGGTGGCCGGCGCTGGTCTTGAGCCCGACGAGATCGTTCCACGCCGCCGGCACGCGGACGGAGCCGGCGGTATCCGAGCCGATGCCGCAGGCGGCCAGCCCGAAGGCGACCGAGGCCGCCGCGCCGGATGACGAGCCGCCCGAGATCGCCGCGTGATCGTTGATGCAGGGCGGCGTGGCGGTGACGGGATTGTAGCCGAGGCCGGAAAAGGCGAGCTCGGACATGTGGGTCTTGCCCAGGCAGACGAGGCCCTTTGCGGTGGCGCGGGCCAGCACTTCGGCATCGGCTTCGGGGCGGCGGCCTTCCAGCAGGGCGCTGCCGGCTTCGGTGGCGATGCCCGCGGTATCGAAGAGGTCTTTCCACGAGATCGGCACGCCGTCGAGCGGGGAGAGCCGCACGCCACGCGCGGCGCGGTCGGCGGCGGCGCGGGCCTCTGCGCGGGCGCGGTCGGCGGTGACGCGGGCATAGATGCGGGGCGCGAATTCGTGCGCGTCGATGGCGGCGAGGTAGGTCTCGGTCAGCTCCACCGGGTCGATCCGGCCGGCGGCGATGCCGCGGCCCAGATCCGACATGCTCATCTTCAGCCAGGTCTCGCTCATCCCGCCCCCCTTGCGATGCGCGGCAACGCTAGCGTCAAGCCGGCGCATGGACAATCCCGCCCGCAAAGCCATAGTCAGGCGCATGGAGAGACGCTTCGACACCGTGATCGTGGGCGGCGGGCTGAACGGCGGCGCGCTGGCGCTGGCGCTGGCGCGGTCTGGCCTGGACGTGGCGCTGGTGGAGCCGGTGCCGGCGCAGGCCCGCGCGGCGCAGGGGTTCGACGGGCGCGCCTATGCGCTGGCGCTGGCGGCACAGCGGATGCTGGGCGCGCTGGGCCTGTGGGACGGGCTGCGCGGCCAGGCCGAGGCGATCCGCGAGGTCAAGGTTTCCGACGCGCGGCCGGGCGAGCCGCCGGCGCCCTTCGTGCTGGAGATGGATCAGGCCGAGATCGACGAGGGGCCGCTGGGCTTCATGCTGGAGGATCGCTTCCTGCGCCCGGCCCTGCTGGACGCGATCGACGGCGAGGCGCGGGTGACGCAGATTGACGGGCGGGTCACCGATCACGCGCCCGGCGCGGCGGGCGTGGCGGTGACGCTGGAAAGCGGCGAGGTGCTGCGCGCGGCGCTGGTCGTGGCCTGCGACGGGCGCAATTCGGCGGTGGCAGCGCGGGCCGGCATCAGGCGCGTGACGCGGGATTACGGGCAGAGCGCGCTGGTCTGCGCGGTGGCGCATGAGCAGCCGCATGGCGGCGTGGCGCACCAGATGTTCCTGCCGCCGGGGCCTTTGGCCATCCTGCCGCTACCCGAGAACCGCAGCGCCATCGTTTGGACGGAAAGCGGCGCGCGGGCGGCGCAGATCCAGGCGATGGACGAGGCAGGCTATCTGGACGTGCTGCGCCCGCTCTTCGGGGATTTTCTGGGCGAGATCCGGCTGGACGGGAAGCGCTGGAGCTATCCGCTATCGCTGTCGCTGGCGCACGAGTTCATCGCGCCGCGGCTGGCGCTGGTGGGCGATGCGGCACATGGGCTGCACCCGGTTGCGGGCCAGGGGCTGAATGCCGGGCTGCGCGACGTGGCCGCGCTAGCCGAGGTGCTGACCGAGGCGCGGCGGCGGGGCGAGGATATCGGACAGGCCGACGTGCTGGCGCGCTACCAGGAATGGCGGCGCTTCGATGCCACCGCGCTGGCACTGGCCACGGATGCTTTCGCGCGGCTCTTTTCCAACGACAACGCGCTGTTGCGGCTGGGGCGCGATATCGGCATGGGGCTGGTCAACGCGCTGCCCGGCGTGAAGCGCGGGCTGATCCGCGAGGCGGCGGGGCTGACGGGCGAGGTGCCGCTCTTGATGCAGGGGCGCGCGCTCTAGGCTCAGCTGTCGAGGCGGCGCGCCTCGTCGACAAGCATGACCGGGATGCCGTTGCGGATCGGGTAGGCCAGGCGCGCGGGCTCCGACACCAGTTCCTGCCGCTCGGGATCGTAGCTGAGGGTGGCCTGGGTCTGCGGGCAGACCAGCGCCTCGAGCATGCGGCGGTCGAATTCGGGCGTGTCTTCCATCAGTTCATCTCTTCGCTTGTGCCGCCACGCAGGGAAAATTCCAGAAGCGTGACAAGGGTTTCGCGGCGGGTCTCCAGTGACGGCGCTTCGAGCAGGGCCTGCTTGTCCTCGGGCTCCAGTGGGCAGAGCATCGAGAGCGAGTTGATGAGAAGCTCGTCATCGGCTTCGCCCAGACTGTCCCAATCCGTCTGCAGGGATTCGGCGGCGAAGTAGCGCTGGAGCAGGTCGAGGAAGGCCTCGCGGTCGAAGCCGGGATCACGCTCGGGCCCTCGGAGATCGCGGCCGAACCCTTCCCACGAGACATCGCAGCGCCGGTAGGGGCCGCCCGCATGCTCCTGCGCAACGCGGAAGCGCGAGATGCCGCAGAGCGTGATCATGTAGCGGCCATCCTCGGTTTCCGAGAAGGCGGTAACGCGGCCGGCGCAGCCGATGCGGTGGAGGGGCGGATCGTCGCCCTCATCGTCGAGCGGCTGGACCATGCCGATCAGGCGCATCCGCGTCTTGAGCGTATCCTCCAGCATCTGGAGGTAGCGCGGCTCGAAGATGTGAAGCGGCAGCCTGGCCCTCGGCAGCATCAGCGCGCCCGGAAGCGGAAAGACCGGGATCGTCTGGGGCAGATCGGCCAGCTTGTACATGCGCAGATAATAGAGCCGGGGCAGGCTCAGGCAAATATCAGCGACGACAGTTTGCGGCGGCCCGCCAACACGACCGGATCGTTGGCCGGAAGCGAATCGAACAGGGTGAGAAGCTGGGCCTTGGCGGCGCCCTCGTTCCACTCGCGATCCTGCCGGAAGGCGGCGAGCAGAACGTCGACCGCCTCGCCGCTCTGACCCGCGGCGTGCAGGGCGGTGGCGAGGTCGAGCTTGGCCTGCATGTCTTGCGGATCGGCCTCTACCTTGGCGCGCAGCTCGGCCACGGGGCCGGCGTTTTCGGCCTGGCGCGCGAGTTTCAGCGCGGCATGGGCGGCATCGAGTTCGGGCGCCTTGGAGATCTCGATGGGCGCGCCGTTGAGGATGCCCTCGGCCTGGTCGAGATTGCCGGCGGCGACATGGGCGCGGACGAGGCCGCCATAGGCCGCGGCATTTTTCGGATCCTCGCCCAGGATGGCCGAGAAGGTCTGCGCCGCATCGGCGGCGGCACCCTCGGCGAGCATCTCCTCGGCCGCGGCGATGGCATCGGCGAGGCCGTTATCCTCGCCCCCCGCGCCGCCACCCATCTGGGTGAGCTTCTGCACGAAGGTCTTGATCTCGGAGCCCGAGATCGCGCCCTGGAAGCCATCGACCGGCTGGCCCTGGAAGAAGGCATAGACGGTCGGGATCGACTGGATGCGCAGCTGGGCGGCGATGGCCTGGTTCTCGTCGACGTTGACCTTGACCATCTTCACCGCGCCACCCGCGGCCTGGACCTCTTTTTCCAGCATCGGGCCCAGCGTCTTGCACGGGCCGCACCACGGCGCCCAGAAATCCACGATCACCGGCACCTGCTGCGAGGCGGCGACCACGTCTTCCATGAAGGTGGCTTCGCTCGTGTCCTTGATGAGGTCGGCGGCGGGGGCCGCGTTGGTCTGGCCGAGTTCGAGCATGGATGGCTCCTGTCGTCTGTTCGGCGCCTATATGCGCCCTGGGGCCGGATTTTTAAAGGTCGAAGCTGGCGAAGACGGGCGCGTGATCGGACGGCTGCTGCCAGCCGCGCGCGGCGCGCAGGATGCGCGAGGAATGGCCGGCATTGGCGATATCGGGCGTGGCCCAGACATGATCGAGCCGGCGGCCCTTGTCGGCGGCCTCCCAATCCGGGGATCGGTAGGACCACCAGGAATAGAGCTGGCCCTCCGGCAGATCCTGGCGGGTGATATCCACCCAGCCGCCGGCATCCTGCGTCTGGGCGAGGTGTTCCACCTCAATGGGCGTGTGCGAGACGACCTTGAGAAGCTGCTTGTGGCTCCACACGTCATCCTCGCGCGGGGCGATGTTGAGATCGCCGACGAGGATGCTTTTCTGCGGGCGGTCGGCGTGGAAGGCATCGCGCATCTCGGTGAGGTAATCGAGCTTCTGGCCGAATTTCACGTTCTGCTCGCGATCGGGCACGTCGCCGCCGGCGGGCACATAGAAGTTGTGGATCGTCACCCCGTTTTCCAGCCGCGCCGCGACATGGCGGGCATGGCCGAGCGAGGCGTAATCGACATCGCCGGCATCGGTGATCGGGATGCGCGACAGGATCGCCACGCCGTTATACCCCTTCTGCCCCCGCGCCACGACGTGCCGGTAGCCGAGCGCGGCGAAGGCCTCGACCGGCATCTTGTCGACCGGCGACTTGATTTCCTGCAGGCACAGGACATCGGGCGCCTCCTCCGTCAGCAGGCGGCTGACGATCGGCTCGCGCAGGCGGACGGAGTTGATGTTCCAGGTGGCAAGCGTGAAGGGCATGGGCGGCTCCGGTTCGGTGCGGGCCATACCTATCCCCTGCCCCGGCACGCATCAACCGGGGCAGGTGGGGGTGGTGTCAGGCGACCAGACGGTAGCCGCCCGATTCGGTCACCAGCAGGCGCGCGTTGGAAGGATCGGGCTCGATCTTCTGGCGCAGGCGGTAGATGTGGGTTTCCAGCGTGTGGGTGGTGACGCCGGCATTGTAGCCCCAGACCTCGTGCAGCAGCACATCGCGCGGGACGATGCCTTCCGAGGCCCGGTAGAGGAATTTCAGGATGTTCGTCTCTTTCTCGGTGAGGCGAATCTTCCTGTCATCTTCGGTGATGAGCATCTTCATCGCCGGCTTGAACGTGTAGTGGCCCAGCTGGAAGACGGCATCCTCGCTCTGTTCGTGGGTGCGCAGCTGGGCGCGGATGCGGGCCAGCAGGACCGGGAACTTGAACGGCTTGGTGACGTAGTCGTTGGCGCCCGCGTCGAGGCCGAGGATCGTGTCGGCGTCGCTGTCATGGCCTGTGAGCATGACGATGGGGCATTTCACGCCCGACTTGCGCATGCGCTTGCACAGCTCGCGGCCATCGGTATCGGGCAGGCCGACATCGAGGATGACGAGGTCGTAGAGCGCCTCTTTCGCCTTCGACATGGCGGCCGCGCCGCTATCGGCTTCGAAGACGTCGAAATCCTCTGTCATCACCAGTTGTTCCGACAGCGCCTCGCGCAGGTCGTCATCATCGTCGACCAGCAGGATTTTCTTCAGGTTCCCCATGGGTTTGTCTCCAGGAATCTGTTGTTTCCCGGCGCATGTGAGGGGTGTTCACCCGGGCGGCAAGATATGCTGCAATTCTCTCACGCAAGCGTGTGCCCTGCGCGGCATATGTTTCAGAATCCTGCGCGAGCCGCTACATGCGGTGGGCGCAGAGCCAGGAGATGACATGAGCCTCGCCCCCGACCTTTCCGAGATCATCGCCCGCGCGCGTGCCGATCTGCGGATGGGGCTGGCCATCGTGTTGTGCGGCGGCGGGGGCGACATGGTGGCCGTGGCCGCCGAGGGGCTGGCCGAGGCGCGGCTCACTGACATGCGCGCGCTGGGCGTGCCGGTGCTGGCGATCACCGCGCGGCGTGCGGCGACGCTGAAGGCCCGGGTCTATGACGGCGAGCTCGCTCGGCTGCGCGTGCCGTCGGATGCGGGCGCGGCCTGGGTGCGCGCGGTGGCCGAGCCGGCCGACGATCTGGCGATGCCGATGAAGGGGCCCCTGGCCGCGTTGCGCGAGGGCAGTGCCGAGCCGGCGCGCGCGGCGCTGATGCTGGTGAAAAGCGCGCACCTGCTGCCCGCGGCGCTGATGGTGCCGGTGCCCGACGGGCGGGCGCTGGCGGCCTCGCTGGGGCTGACCGTGCTGGATACCGGGCTTGTCGTGCCGGCGCTGGCCTCTTCGGTGCCGCTGCGCGAGATCGCGGCGGCGCGGGTGCCGCTGGAGGCCTCGACCGCCGGGCGCGTGCACGTCTTCCGGCCCGACGATGGCGGGGAAGAGCATTACGCGATCGAGATCGGCAAGCCTTCGCGCGAGGCGCCGGTGCTGGCGCGGCTGCATTCGGCCTGTTTCACGGGCGACGTGCTGGGCTCGCTGAAATGCGATTGCGGACCGCAGCTTCGCGCGGCTTTGGCGCAGATGGGCGAGGCGGGGGCGGGCGTGCTGCTCTACCTCAACCAGGAGGGGCGCGGCATCGGGTTGGCGAACAAGATGCGCGCCTATTCGCTGCAGGATCAGGGATTCGACACGGTGGAGGCCAATCACCGTTTGGGCTTCGAGGATGACGAGCGGGATTTCCGCATCGGATCGGACATCCTGCAACGGATGGGGTTCGATGCTGTGCGGCTGCTGACGAACAACCCGGCCAAAGTGGCGATGATGGAGGCGCAGGGGATCAGGGTGGCGGAGCGGGTGCCGCTGAAGGTGGGGCTGAACCCGCTGAATGCCGCCTATCTTGACGTGAAGGCCAAGAAGAGCGGGCATATCCTGTGATGGATTTGCGCCTGACGGGGATGGGGCTGCGCAGGGGTAACGTGACCCTGCCGTGCAGCATCGGGCGCGGAGGCGTGACCGGCGACAAGCGCGAGGGCGACATGGCGACGCCACGCGGAGTGCTCACGATCACCGGCTGTCTCTACCGGCCAGACCGGTTGGCGCGGCCCGCGCCCTGGGCGGAGCCGATCCTGACGGGCGATCTGTGGTGCGACGACCCGCACGATCCGGCCTACAACCTGCATGTCCGCGCGCCCTTCGGCGCGGGGCATGAGCGGCTGCGCCTGGCCGATCCGCGCTACGATATCGTGCTGACGACCGACTGGAACTGGCCGCTGGCCGAGCCCGCCAAGGGCTCGGCCATTTTCGTGCATCAGTGGCGGCGTCCCGGCTACCCCACCGCGGGATGCATCGCGCTTTCGCGGCTGCATCTGCGGTGGCTGGCGGCGCGCGCGGCGCCAGGCAGCCGGATCCTGGTGCCCTGACGGGTGGTCAGCCGGTGATGTCGCCGCGCTTGACCTCGAGCGCCTCGATCTCGCCCCGGTGGGCCAGGAAGGCCGGGCGCGGGGCGCGCGCCGCGAAGGGCGCCTGGGGCGCGTTCGACACCGCGTTGTAGACGAAGAACGCGTTCGAGCGCGGGAACGGCGTGACGTTGCCGTTCGAGGCGTGCAGCGTGTTGCACTCGAAGAAGATCACGGTGCCGGCCGGGCCGGTGGCCGCGTCGATCCCCGCCTCGGCGGCGAAGCGTTCGAGCGTGGCCTGTGAGGGCACGCCGATTTCCTGTTTCTTCAGGCTTTGCTTGTGGTTGTCGTCGGGCGTTTCGCCCTGACAGGCCACGAAGCTGCGATGCGATCCGGGGATCAGCATGAGCGGCCCGTTGAGCGCGGAATTGTCGGTCAGCAGAACCGAGGCCGAGACGGCGCGCATGCGCGGCATGCCATCCTCGGCGTGCCAGGTCTCGAAATCCGAGTGCCAGTAGAACTCCTTGCCCGTGAAACCCGGTTTGTAGTTGAGGCGGCTCTGGTGGAGATACACGTCATCCCCCAGCAGAAACCGCGCTACACCGGCAAGGCGTTCATCCCGCGCGAGGCGGGCGAAAATCTCGCTGTGATCGTCGAGCCGGAAGATGGTGCGGATCGCATCGCCGCCCGGTTCGGTGATCCTGTCGTCTTCGGGGATCTCGCAGCGGCCTGACCGCAGGTCTGCCGATGTCTCGATCAGCAGGGCGAGTTCCTCTTGGGAGAAGAGATCGTTTCGGATGAGATAGCCTTTTTCGGCGTAGCTGTCTGCCTCGGCACGGGAAATCGGCGCTTCCGCCGTCCATTCCTGCCAAAGTACCGGGTCTGTCCGTTCGGTGATCTTCTCCCCGTCGGCGAGCCGCGTGGGGTAGGGATCAGCCTGCTGGAAGTCCCGATGAGCGCCAGCGACGTTCATAGCGTCCTCCTTCTGATGATTTCGTGTGCGCCGTGCCGATTGCACGGGCGCACCCCGTCAACGGGGGAGTCGCCGCGATGTTCCAGCTTGTGGAGGGTTCAGGGCGCGACGCGCTCGCCGAAAAGGGCGGAACCGACGCGCACATGGGTGGCGCCTTGGGCGATGGCGCGTTCGAAATCGGCGCTCATGCCCATGGAGAGGTGTTCCAGCCCGTTGCGCTTTGCCAGCTTCGCCAGCAGGGCGAAATGCAGGCTGGGCTCCTCGTCGAGCGGGGGGATGCACATCAGGCCGGTGAGGGGCAGGCCGAGCTCGCGGCACAGGGCGATCAACGCGTCGGTCTCGTCCGGTATGACGCCGGCCTTCTGCGCCTCTTCGCCGGTATTCACCTGCACCATGAGCTCGGGACAACGCCCCTCTTCCTCGGCGATGCGGGCGATGGCGTGGGCGAGCTTGGGGCGATCGACGCTCTGGATACAGTCGAAGAGCTGCATGGCCTGGCGTGTCTTGTTGCTTTGCAGCGGGCCGATCAGGTGCAGCTCGATCCCGTCATAGCGTTCGCGCAGGGCGGGCCATTTGCCGGCGGCCTCCTGCACCTTGTTCTCGCCGAACAGGCGGTGGCCGGCGTCGAGCACCGCCTCGATCCGCTCGAGCGGCTGCACCTTCGACACGGCGATCAGCCGCGTGCTGCCCGTTGCGCGGCCGGCGGCTTCCTCGGCCTGGTGCAGGCGTTCGGTGATCTCTGCAAGCGACATGGCGGCCCCCTTTCCCGGTGCCGCCAAACAACCACCCTGCCGCACAAAAGAAAAGAGCGGGCCAAGGCCCGCTCTTCCCTCTTCACTGTCCCGTTTGGGATCAGAAGCTCATCGTCATGCCGACTTGCAGCACGGTGTTGCCGCCAGCAGCTTGCTGACCGACAGCGCCGTGAGCCGTCACGCCGCCGCCCAGCGAGTGGGAAACGCCGATGCCCCAGGCCGAAGCGCCGGTGTCGGTGTAGTTGGCACCAACGGTGGTCGCACCGAAGGAGTAGGTGCCGTACACGCGGTACATGTTCGGGTTCGAGCGGTAGATCGCGCCGACTTTGAAGTCGCCCGCGGCATACGAACCGGACACAGCGTACTGGCTGGCGTCGTTACCACCGATGGCAACCGAGATGCCGTTGGCCGAGTAGGCAGCGGCGTACTCGAAGGTGCCGGGGTTGCCAGCGCCCAGGCCGGTCGACACGGCGAACGAGAAGTCGCCGAACGCGTAGCCGAGTTGCAGCGTCTGGTCGTTGGCGTTGCCGTCGGTGTCGAAGCCAGCAACGATGGCCGGGCGGCCAACGGTGCCGTCGAAGCCCAGACCGCCGGCCCACAGGCCGACTTTGTCGACCACGGCGCCGTTGGAGTCACCCAGGGCGAACGAGAAGCCGTTGCCCGAAGCGGTGATCACGGGGAGCCAGGACTGGCCGCCGAGAGCCGACACGCCGTCGGCGCCGCCGATCGAACCGTTGTAGCGGGTGTCGAGCATGGCGCGGGCGCCGAGTGTCAGGCCGCCGTCGGTTTCGGTCGAAGCGTTGAAGAACACGCGGTAACGCTGATCGACGTCGTAGTCGGAAGCGTTGAAGTCGTAGGTCAGGCCGAAGCGGGCGTCGCCACCCACGGTCACTTCGGCAGCCGCGGCGCCGGCGAGCAGCGACAGGGCCGAAGCGGTGAGAAGAACCTTTTTCATTTCGTTTTCCCTCTAAGAGTTCTAAAGGTGCATCCTCAATCCAGGGAAATCCGAATTGAGTATGTCAGGGTAATTCGCGCGAAACCCCCCTGATTGCAAGCGAAGCCCAGACGCGCCGAGACAAGTTTGGGATTCATGATGCAAGTTTGCCACAACACTTTCCCGCCACGGATTCGGCCTGCAACTTGCCACACTTGCGCGGTGCCGCCCGGCAACAAGACCTTGCTGCATGTCACGCGCTTATATACTAGAAATGAGCGACAGGCAGGAAGGGAGCGAGGCATGGAACGGCGCCCGCCGCAGATCGGACTTGCAATGCTGGCCGCGGCCCTGGTTCTGGCCGGCTGTGGGGGTGGCGGCGGCTTTGGCGGCCCGCCCCGGTCGAACGACCAGCCCAGCCGGGTGGTCGGCTCCGACAGCCTCGACACGCTCGGCACCGACCCGGAAGAGCCGGGCTTCTTCGCCTCGCTCTTCGGGCAGTCGGAGAATCCCAACGTGAACGTCGGCGTCTCCAAGTACATCTGGACGGCCACGCTCGACGTGCTGGGCTTCCTGCCGGTGCGCAGCGCCGATCCCTTCACCGGCGTCATCACCACCGGCTTTGGCACGCCGCCGGGCGGGGGCGCGGCCTACCGGGCCGTCGTCTATATCTCCGACCCGGCGCTCGATGCCCGCTCGCTCAACCTGTCGCTCTATACACGGGGCGGCGTGGCCAGCCCGGCCACGGTGCGCGCGGTGGAGGATGCGATCCTCACCCGCGCCCGGCAGCTCCGCACGGCCGACGCGCGGCTCTAGCCCGGCTTTACCCTTGGAATCTCCGCGACGCCGGGCCATCGTGCCCGGCGTTCGTCTCAACGAGGACATGACGATGAATCGCTATACGCCTGCCGATACCGAAGCCAAGTGGCAGGCGGCCTGGGAAGAGGCCGGCCTGCACGAAGCGCGCCGCGATCCCGGGCGGCCGAAATACTACGTGCTCGAGATGTTCCCCTATCCTTCGGGGCGCATCCATATCGGCCATGTGCGCAACTACACGATGGGCGACGTGGTGGCGCGCTACAAGAAGGCGACGGGCCACGCGGTGCTGCACCCGATGGGCTGGGATGCGTTCGGCATGCCGGCCGAGAACGCGGCGATGGCCAACGGTGGCCATCCGGCCGAGTGGACCTATGGCAACATCGCCACGATGCGCGGCCAGCTCAAGCCGCTGGGCCTGTCGATCGACTGGAGCCGCGAGTTCGCCACCTGCGACCCTGAATATTACGGCCAGCAGCAGGCGCTGTTCCTCGACTTCCTGGAAAAGGGGCTCGTCTACCGCAAGAACGCGGTGGTGAACTGGGATCCGGTCGACATGACCGTGCTCGCCAACGAGCAGGTGATCGACGGGTGCGGCTGGCGTTCCGGCGCACCGGTGGAGCGGCGCGAGCTGACGCAGTGGTTCTTCCGCATTTCGGATTACTCCGAGGAACTTCTGGCCGCGCTCGACACGCTCGACGGCTGGCCCGAGAAGGTGCGCCTGATGCAGCGCAACTGGATCGGCAAGAGCCGCGGCCTGCAATTCGCCTTCTCGCTGGTGGACGGGCCCGAAGGGTTCGACCGCGTGGAAGTTTACACCACGCGGCCCGACACGCTGATGGGGGCGAGCTTCGTGGGCATCTCGCCCGACCATCCGCTCGCCCGCCAGCTGGAGCGCGAGCGCGAGGATGTGGCGGCCTTCTGCGTCGAGGCGCGCAAGGGCGGCACGACCGAAGAGGCGATGGAGACGGCCGAGAAGCTGGGCTTCGATACCGGGCTGCGGGTGCGCCACCCGTTCGACACGTCGTGGGAGCTGCCGGTCTACATCGCCAACTTCATTCTGATGGATTACGGCACCGGCGCGATCTTCGGCTGCCCGGCCCATGATGCGCGCGACCACGAATTCGCGCACAAATACGGCCTGCCGATCATCGACACGTTCCAGCCCGTCGACGGCGAGGCCGACGTGCAGCAGGAGGCCTTCGTGCCGCCCAAGACCGAGAAGGTGCGCTACACGCGCGGCTTTGCGGGCGATGAGGTGCAGACGGGGGAAGAGGCCGTCTCGGCCGCGGTGGATTTCTGCGAGGCGAACGGCGTGGGCCGGGGCGTCACCCGGTTCCGCCTGCGCGACTGGGGCCTGTCGCGACAGCGCTACTGGGGTTGCCCGATCCCCGTCGTGCATTGCGAGGCCTGCGGCGTGGTGCCCGAGAAGAAGGAGAACCTGCCCGTCGAGCTGCCGATGGACGTGACGCTCGACGCGCCCGGCAACCCGCTGGACCGGCACCCCACGTGGCGCGACGTGCCCTGCCCCGCCTGCGGCAAGCCCGCGAAGCGCGAGACCGACACGATGGATACCTTCGTCGATTCGAGCTGGTATTTCGCCCGCTTCACCGCGCCGCGGGCCGACACGCCCACCGTGGCGGAGGATGTGGAATACTGGATGAACGTCGACCAGTATATCGGCGGCATTGAGCACGCGATCCTGCACCTGCTCTATTCCCGCTTCTTCGCGCGGGCCATGCAGGCCTGCGGCCACCTGCCGCAAAGCGCGGTGGAGCCGTTCGATGCGCTCTTCACCCAGGGTATGGTGACCCACGCGATCTATCAGACCCGGGCGGAAGACGGGCGGCCCGTCTATCACTACCCCGAAGAGGTGGAGCTGCGCGATGGCGGTGCCTTCCTCAAGGCCGACGGGCGCGAGGTGGAGATCGTGCCCTCGGCCAAGATGTCGAAATCAAAGAACAACGTCGTCGATCCGATGGATATCATCGCCGCCTACGGGGCCGATACGGCGCGTTGGTTCGTGATGTCAGACAGCCCGCCGGAACGCGATGTGGAGTGGACGGCGGCAGGCGCCGAGGCCGCGCACCGGCACCTCGCCCGCGTGTTCCGCCTGGCGCAGGAGATCGGGGCCGCGCCCGAGGCGCCGGCCGATCCCGACCTTGCGCGCGCCACGGCCAAGGCGATCGTGGAGGTGACGGCCGGGATCGAGAGTTTCGGCTTCAACGCGGCGATCGCCAAGCTCTATGCCTTCACCAACGCGATCTCGAAATCCGGTGCGGAGCCGGGCGCGAAGAAGGCCGCGATGAAGGCGCTGGCGCAGCTGATGGCGCCGATGGTGCCGCACCTGGCCGAGGATGTCTGGCAGATGCTGGGCGGCGAGGGGCTGGTGGCCGCCGCGCCCTGGCCCGAGGCGGATGAAAGCCTGCTGGCCGAAGACGTGATCACCCTGCCGATCCAGATCAACGGCAAGCGGCGCAGCGAGGTCTCGGTCGCGCCCGACCTGCCGCGCGAGGATATCGAGGCGCTGGTGCTGCGCGACGATGCGGTGGTCAAGGCGCTGGGCGGCGGGGCGCCGCGCAAGCTGATCGTCGTGCCGGGGCGGATCGTCAATGTGGTGGTCTGAGCGGCGCGTCTTTCTCGGCCTGTCGCTGGGCGCGGCACTGGCGCTCGCCGGCTGCGGCTTCACGCCGGCCTATGCGCCGGGCGGGCGCGCGGCGGCGCTGACCGGCAGCATCGCCGTGGATGCGCCGCGAAGTGACGCGGAGTTCGCGCTTGTCCGCCAGCTCGAGGCGCGGCTGGGCCAGCCCGCCGCGCCGCGCTACCGGCTGAGCTATGACGTGGAGCTTACGCGCCAGGGTGTGGGCATCAACCAGCAGCGCGAGACGACGCGCTACCAGCTTGTCGGACGGGTGCGATTCTCTGTCCGCGACGGGGCGGGCAACGTGGTGATGTCGGATTTCGTCTCGAGCCTCACGGGCTATGCCGCCTCGGGCGCGACGACGGCGACGCTGAAGGCCACGCGCGATGCGACCGACAGGCTGATGATCCTGCTGGCCGACCAGATCGTGACCCGGCTGATCGCGTCGGGCGTGGGGGCGGCATGAAACTGTCGCGGCAGGCGGCGCAGGGCTATTTCGCCAAGCCCGACCCGCGCCGCGCCGGGCTGCTGATCTACGGATCGGATGCGATGCGCGTGGCGCTGAAACGGGCCGAGGCGATTGCGGGGCTGATCGGGCCCGAGGGCGAGGCCGAGATGCGGCTGGAGCGGATCGCAGGCGCCGATCTGCGGCGCGATGGTAGCCTGCTGGCCGATGCGATGCGCGCGCAGGGCTTCTTTCCCGGCACCCGTGTGGCATTCGTGGAGGATGCCACCGATGCCGTGGCGCCTGCGGTGAGCGCCGCGCTGGACGAGTGGCGCGAGGGCGACGCGGTGATCGTGGTCACCGCCGGCGCTCTGCCCGCTCGGTCGAAGCTGCGCAAGGCGTTCGAATCGCACGCCAGCGCCTATGCGGTCGGCATCTACGACGACCCGCCCAGCCGCGCCGAGATCGCGGCGGAGCTGGCCCGCGCCGGGCTGGACGTGCCCGACAGCGCCATGCGCGATCTGGAGGCGCTGGCCCGCACGCTCGACCCCGGCGATTTCCGCCAGACGGTCGAGAAGATCGCGCTTTACAAGCTCGGTGACACCGCGCCGCTGACGGGGGAAGACATCCTCGCTTGCGCGCCCGCCACGATCGAGGCGGGGGTCGACGACATGCTGCATATCGTCGCCGAGGGCCGCGCCGGAGAGCTGGCGCCGGTGATGACGCGGCTGGCCGGGCAGGGTATCACGCCCGTCTCGCTGGTGATCCGCGCGACGCAGCATTTCCGCGCGCTGCATGCCGCGGCCTCCGATCCCGGCGGGCCCGAGGCCGGCATCTCGCGCCTGCGCCCGCCCGTCTACGGCCCGCGCCGCGACCGGCTGGTGCGGCAGGCGGGGCGCTGGGGGCTGAGGCGGCTGGAAGCGGCGCTGGCGCTGCTGACAGATACCGACCTCAAGCTGCGTTCGGCGGCACAGCGCGCGCCCGACATGGCGCTGGTGGAGCGGCAGCTGATCCGGCTGGCGATGATGAGCCCGCGCTGAGGGGTTGGATGCGGGCGCCGCGGCGCCCACATTGAAGCATCGAAGACTGCAAGGCCTGCCATGATCCCCTATTCCCTGCTCGATCTCGCCCCGGTTCCCGAAGGCTCCACCATCGCCGATGCGTTGGCCAATACGCGCGACCTCGCCATCGCGGCGGAAGGCTGGGGCTACAATCGCTACTGGCTGGCCGAGCATCACAACATGCCCGGCATCGCCAGCGCCGCGACGGCGGTGGTGATCGGCCATGTCGCCGCCGCCACCAAGCGGATGCGCGTGGGCGCCGGCGGCATCATGCTGCCCAACCATGCGCCGCTGATGGTGGCCGAGGCATTCGGCACGCTGGCCGAGCTCTACCCGGGGCGGATCGACCTGGGGCTTGGCCGCGCGCCGGGCACCGACATGCAGACCAGCCGCGCCCTGCGCCGCGGGCTCGACCACCCCGACAGCTTCCCGCAGGATGTGGTGGAGCTGATGGGCTATTTCTCCGACGCCGAGGCGCCGGTGCGGGCCTTCCCCGGCCATGGCACCCATGTGCCGATCTGGATGCTGGGCTCGTCGCTCTTTGGCGCGCAACTCGCCGCGCAGCTGGGCCTGCCTTACGCCTTCGCCTCGCATTTCGCGCCCGCCGCGCTGGAGGAGGCGATCGACGTCTATCGCCGGGGCTTCCGCCCGTCGGCAGTGCGGGAAGAGCCGTATTTCATGCTCGCCGCCAACGTGTTCGCCGCCGATGACGAGGCCGAGGCGCATTACCTGCGCACATCGATGCAGCAGGCCTTCGCGCGGCTGCGGCTGGGCAAGCCCGGCAAGCTGCCCCGCCCGGTTGAGCGGCTGGAGGATCACATCCCCCTGCAATTCATGCCGGCGCTGGATCAGGCGCTTTCGGTCTCGGCCGTGGGCGATGCGGCGCAGGTGCAGGCGCAGCTGCGCGGGTTCATCGAGCGCTACCAGCCCGACGAGATCATCCTGACCGGCAACATCCACGACCACACCGCCCGCAAGCGCAGCTTCGAGCTGGCCGCGCAGGCGATGCAGGCGCTTCAGGTCGAGGCGGCGTAGCGCGCCGCCGCGCGGCCGGCATGGCGGCCGGTGGCGAGGCAGGCGGTCAGAAGGTAGCCGCCAGTGGGCGCCTCCCAGTCGATCATCTCGCCGGCAGCGAAGGTGCCGGGCAGGGCCTTGAGTTCCAGCTCGGGCGTGAGCGCCTCCCACGCGATGCCGCCCGCGGTGGAGATCGCCTCGTCGATCGGGCGGGGGCCGTTGTGGGGTACTGGCAGGGCCTTGACCATTTGCGCCAGGGCCGCCGGTTCCTGCGGCAGTGGGCGGGCGCATTCCTGGAGCAGGGCGATGGCGGCGGGGGTGAGGCCGAGCGTGCGGCGCAGGTGTTGCGAGAGGCTCGCCTTGCCGCGCGGACGGGCGAGGCGTTCGGCGGCGGTTTCCGGCGCGAGGTCGGGCTTCAGATCGAGCACGAGCGGGGCGCCTTCGCGCAGGGCGGGGGTGAGCGGGTAGATCCCGCCGCCCTCCAGCCCGCGGCGGGAGATCACCGCCTCGCCGCGCGAGGTGCGGTGGCCAGCGGTGAGGCCGAGCGGCTTGAGCGGGGTGCCGAAGTGCCGCTGCATGTGCGGCGACCAGTGGATCGCGAGCGCGGCGTTGGCGGGGGCGAAATCGCGGATTGTGACGCCCCGCCCCTCGAGCCAGGCGCGCCAAGCGCCGTCGGAGCCGAGCCGCGCCCAGGAGGCGCCGCCCAGCGCCAGCACCGTGACGCGCGGGCGCAGGAGCTGCGGGCCTTCCGGCGTGCCGAAGGCGAAGGCGTCGCCCTGCCAGCCCGTCCAGCGCCAGTTGCGATGCAGCACCACCCCCTGCCGCGCCAGCCGCGCCAGCCAGGCGCGCAGCAGGGGCGAGGCCTTCATGGCCTTGGGAAAGACGCGGCCGGTGGAGCCGGTGAAGAGCGGCTGGCCCAAAGCCTCGGCCCAGGCCATGAGAGCGCATGCATCAAAATCAGCTACGATCTTACGCAGAAAATCGGCGCTCTCGTCATAATGGCGCAGGAACGGCTCGAAGGGCTCATCCCGCGTCAGGTTCAGGCCGCTCTTGCCCGCCATCAGCAGCTTGCGCGCGGGCGAGGGCTTGGCCTCGGCCACGATCACGCGGCGGCCCGCCTCGGCCAGCGCCTCGGCAGCCATGAGGCCGGTGGGGCCTGCGCCGATCACCAGCGCGTCTGTCTCAGCTTGATCCGCCATCACCGCCCCCTACCCTGAGCCCATGCAGGATGACAGCCCCATCTGCCCGCTCTGCCGCCGCCCGATCCCGCCCGGCGCGAAGCAGAGCCTGCACCACCTCGTCCCCAAGCTGCGCGGCGGCAAGGGGGGCGAGACGGTGCGCCTGCACCAGATCTGCCACAACGAGATCCACGCCACGCTGACCGAGACGGAGCTGGCCCGTGACTATGCCAGCATCGAGGCGCTGCGCGCGCATCCGCGGCTGGCGCGGTTCGTGGCATGGGTGTCGCGCCGGCCGCCCGATTTCCATGCCCGCACATCCGGCCCGCGCCGCCGCAAGCGGCGCTAGAGCAGCGCCTTGATCGCCGCGGCATGGCCAGGCGGCGCGGCGAGCGCGTCGGCGGCGAGCGCATCGGCCTGGGCGGCAAGCTCCTCGGGCGGGACGATCCGGTCGATCAGGCCGATGGAAAGCGCCTCGTCTGCCTCGATCCGGGCGCCAGCCATGAGGATCAGCTTGGCCCGCGCCGGGCCCACCAGCGCCACCAGCCGCGCGGGATCGGAGGGTTGCGGCAGGTAACCCAGCCGCATGACGGGGTAGAAGAACTTGGCGCCCGGCACGACGATCCGCAGGTCGCAGGCGAGAGCCATGCCGAAGGCGCCGCCGGCGAGCGTGCCGTTGAGCGCGGCGATGGTGAGGCAGGGCAGCGCGGCGATGGCCGTGGAGAGCCGTTCCCAGACCGGATCGGTGGCGAGCCCGTCGGGCACCTCCTCGAGGTCGGCACCGGCGGAGAAGACCTTGCCAGCGCCGGTCACGCTGAAGACCTGCGCCTCGCCCGAAGCGGCCTCGGCGAAATCGGCGAGGTCGCGCAGCATGGCGCCGGTGAGGGAATTGGCCTTGTCGGGGCGGTCGATCACCGCGCGCCAGTGGCCGCCCTGCCGCTCGGTGCGGATCATGCGCCGAGGCCGAGCCGCGCGCGCAGCCCCTCGTCGCGCAGGCTGAGCTCGGTGCCGAGATGGTCGTCGGCCTCGGGCCCGGCCATCCAGACAAGCGCGCGGGCCACCCATTCCGGCGGGATGTGATCTTCCCAGTCGAGCTGGCTGACGGGGTTGATGCCCGAGGCCTTGATCTCGCGCTGCATCTGCGTGGCCACCGTGCCGGGCGAGAGGCCCATGGCGCGGATGCCGGTGGCGCCTTCCTCGACATGCAGCATCTCGGTCATCATCGCGGCGCCGGCCTTGGAGGCGCAGTAATGGCTCCACCCTTCCAGCCCGCGATGGGCGGCGCCGGAGGATACGGTGATGATCGTGCCGCCGCCGGCCTGCTTCATCACCGGCAGCGCCGCGCGCATGCCGTGGTAGACGCCCTTGAGGTTGACGTCGATCACCTTGCCCCATTCCTCGGGGTCGGAGTCTTCCATACGGGCGATCGGCTCCAGCACGCCGGCATTGTTCACCAGCACGTCGAGGCGGCCGAACGTCTTGAGGCAGGTCGCGACGGCGGCCTCCACCTCCCAGTAGCGCGAGACGTCGCAGGGGATGGCGATGGCGGCCTCGCCGATCTCGCCGGCGAGCTGCGCGATCGCCTCTTCGCCGCGGGCGAGCAGCGCCACCCTGGCGCCCGCCTCGGCGAAGGCCCGTGCCGCCGCCGCGCCGATGCCCCTGCTGGCGCCCGTGATCATTACCGCCTTGCCCTGCATGTCGTCTCCGCTCGCATTGGATTGGTCGCATTGTGAATTCGCGGCACAGGCTAGTGCGGCATCGTGCGCTCCGCCAGCCCTTGACCCGGCGCAAGGCAAGCCGGAGAGTCGCCGCGACAGTGCCGAGGAGGATGAGATGCGTCATCAGCGTTCGATTTGTGCCACCGCGATGCTTGCTGTGATGGCGCCCGGTCTCGCCGCGGCGGATGTGACGGCCGCGGATATCTGGGCCGACATGCAAGCCTATGCGGCCTCGACGGGGCAGGATCTGAGTGCCGAGGGCGAATCGCCGCTGCCGAACGGCCTGCGCCTGACCGGCGTGACCAGCACGATGATGGATTTCGGAAAATCGGTCTGGACCTTCCCGGAAATCCTGATGGAGGAAGCGGGCGGCGCGGTGACGATCACGCTGGCGCCGGTGCTGAGCTTCACCTCTGAAATGGAGCTCGATGACGAGAGCTCCAGCACGATGAACGGCACGCTCGGCCATGAGGGGCTGAGCATCGAGGCCACGGGCGAGCCGGGGGATATCCTCTACACGCTTACCGCCGACAGGCTGGAGATGGCGGCGACGCAGAACGTGGATGGCGCCGGCGCGATGGTGATGAGCTTCGCCACCGGGCTCGACGGGATGGCCGGCACGGCGCGCAGCCGGATGGGGGGCGAGACTGTCGCCGTCGTCTACGATTTCACGGCCGAAGCGGCGGATCTGGAGCTCACGAGCACCGCGGAAGAGGAAGAGCCCGGTTCCTTCGCGATGCAGAGCCGCGTGGCCGACCTGGCGGTGACGGGCGAGGCGCAGATGCCCGCCCAGGCGGCGGGCGTGGAATTCGCCGAGCTTCTGACCAACGGCATGCAGGCGCGCGGCGGCTACACGATGGGCGCGGGCAAGGCGGCGTTTTCCTTCGCCGGGCCGGATGGCGCGATGCAGGCCGAATCGGATTTCGCGGGCGCCGAGGTCTCGATCGCGATGGCGCCCGAGGGCATTTCCTACGATGGCGCGGCGCGGGGCATCGCGCTCACCGTGGGCGGCGAGGCGATCCCGCTGCCGCCTGTCGAGATCGGGATCGAGAATTACGGCTTCGGCGTGACGATGCCCTTCGCCGCGTCGGAAACCCCGCAGGATTTCGGGCTGCTGGTGCGGATGGCCGGCGTCACCGTGGACGAGGCGCTGTGGCGCCTGTTCGACCCGCTCGCCAACATCCCCCGCGATCCGGCGACGCTGCTGGTGGATGTCAGCGGCAAGGGCAACTGGCTGTTCGACATCTTCGATCCCGAGGCCGCGGCGGCGGTGGAGGCGGCGGGCGACGTGCCCGGCGAGATCCACGCGCTCGACATCAACGCGCTGCGCCTCGCCGTGGGCGGCGCCGAGCTTGAGGGCGAAGGCGCCTTCACCTTCGACAACGCGGATACCGAAACCTGGGATGGCCTGCCCGCCCCCGACGGCGCGCTCGACCTGGTGCTGACCGGCGGCAACGCGCTGCTCGAGAAGCTGGAGGCGCTCGGCCTCGTCTCGCCCGAGCAGGCCTTGAGCACGCGGATGATGCTGGCCGTGTTCACCCGGCCGGTCGAGGGCCAGGACAAGATGACCTCGCGGATCGAGGTGCAGCCGGATGGCGCGGTGCTGGCCAACGGGACGCGGCTGAAATAGCCGGCTTGTTCCCCGGCGCGGGCGGGGCTACCTCCTGCCCCAGATCAGGAGGGCGCAATGCCGGACAGACTGAGCGACATCGCCGAGGCGATGCTGGGCGCGGCGCGCAAGGCGGGGGCCGAGGCGGCCGATGCCATCGCGATGCGCGGCACGAGCAACGAGATCGAGGTGAAGGGCGGCGCGCTGGAACATGCCGAGCGCGCCGAAGGGCTGGATATCGGGCTGCGGGTGCTGATCGGCAAGCGCGCCGCGGTTGTGTCGGGCTCTGACGCGCGGCCCGAGACGCTGGCCGCGATGGCCGAGCGCGCGGTGGCGATGGCGCGCGTGGCGCCCGAGGATCCCTGGATCGGCCTCGCCGCCCCCGAAGAGCTGAGCGCGCGGCGCGATGGCGCGGGGCTCGACCTGCTGGAACCGGCGCCCGAACCCGCGCCCGCCGCCTTGCAGGATCGCGCACTTGAGGCCGAGGCGGCGGCCCTGGCCGTGCCCGGCGTGTCGCAGGTGCTGAAGGCGGTGGCGGGCTACGGGCGCACCGAGATCCACCTTGCCGCGACGAACGGCTTTTCGGGCGGCTATGCGCGCGGCTCGCACAGCACCTATTGCGTGGCGATCGCGGGCGAAGGCACCGGGATGGAGCGCGATTCGCACGGCGATTCCCGCGTCTATCTCGAGGATCTGGAGAGCCCCGAAGAGATTGGCCGCAAGGCCGCCGAGCAGGTGCTGGAGCGGATGGGCGCGCGCCGACCGCCCACCGGCGCCTTCCCGGTGCTCTATGACGAGCGCATCTCTTCCGGCCTGATCGGGCATCTGCTGGCGGCGATCAATGGCCGGGCGGTGACGCGGGGCGAAAGCTGGCTGCGCTCGGCGCTGGGCGAGCAGGTTCTGCCCGCCGGCCTGTCGCTGGTGGAGGACCCGCTGCGCCCGCGCACCGCCGGCTCGCGGCCCTTCGATGGCGAGGGCCTGCCTGTCATGCCGCGCGACATCGTGGCAGATGGCGTGCTGCAGGGCTTCACGCTCGACCTCGCCGCCGCGCGGCAGCTGGGCATGGCGCCCACCGGCAGCGCCCGGCGCGGCACCCAGGGCGGGCCGGGGCCGGGGGTTTCCAACGTCGCGCTGACGCAAGGCACCCAAAGCCGCGAGGCGCTGATCCGCGAGATGGGGCGCGGGCTGATCGTGACGTCGCTGATCGGCTCGTCGATCAACCCCAATACCGGCGATTATTCGCGCGGCGTGTCTGGGCTGTGGGTCGAGAACGGCGAAGTGGCCTATCCCGTCAACGAATGCACCATCGCGGGCAACCTGCGCGAGATGCTCGCCACCATCGTGCCGGCCAACGATGCCCGGCCGCATCTGAGCCATGTCGTGCCGTCGCTTCTGGTCGAGGGGCTGACCATTGCCGGAGGCTGATCCGGCGGATGACCTGGCGCTGATCGTTGACGCCGCGCGCGAGGCGGGCGAGATCGCGCAGGGCTATTTCCAGGCCAATCCGCAGACATGGGAAAAGCCCGGCGGCGCCGGCCCGGTGAGCGAGGGCGACCTCGCCGTCGACCGGATGCTACGCGAGGGGCTGACGGCGGCGCGGCCCGGCTATGGCTGGCTTTCGGAAGAGAGCGAGGATGATCCCGCGCGGCTGGCGGCGCATCGCTGCTTCATCGTCGATCCGATCGACGGCACCCGCGCCTTCATCGCGGGCGAGGATCACTGGGCCCATTCCATCGCCGTGGCCGAGCGCGGGCAGATCGTGGCGGCGGTGGTCTATCTGCCGGTGCTGGGCAAGCTCTATGCCGCATCGCGCGGTCAGGGCGCCACGTTCAACGGCCGCCCGATCCGCACCAGCGCCCGCGATGTGGCCGACGGCGCGACGGTGCTGGGCGCCAAGACGAATTTCGACCCGGCGCTCTGGCCCGGCGGGATGCCGCGGCTGACACGCAATTTCCGGCCCTCGCTGGCCTACCGGCTGGCGCTGGTGGCCGAGGGGCGGTTCGACGCGATGATCACCTTCCGCGACACCTGGGAATGGGATGTCGCCGCCGGCTGCCTGCTGGTGGAAGAGGCGGGCGGCATGTTCTCGGATCGCGACGCGCGTCTGCCAGCCTTCAACAATGCCCGCCCCGCCCTGCGCGGCATGGTCGCCGCCGGCCGCGCCCTGCACGCGGCGCTGCGGCCGCATTTCGCGCCCCAGGCGGGTTAGGGCGGCGTCAGGCGCACCGCCTTGGGCACCAGCGCGTTGATCTCGGCGATATGGCGGGGCAGCGTGACCTTGTGGAAATCGTAATTCTCCACCACGTGGGCGCGGGCCGCCTTGCCGATATGGGCGAAATCGTCGGGCCGCTCGAGCACCTCGATCACCTGCGCGGCCAGCGCCGAATGATCGTGGAAATCCACGAGCAGCCCGGTCTTGCCATGCTCGATCACCTCGCGGATCGGCGCGGTATCCGAGGCGACCATCACCGCCTCCATCGCCATGCTCTCCAACAGCGACCATGACAACACGAACGGATAGCTCAGGTGGATCGCGCAGCGCCCGATCCGCGTGACGCGGACGTAATCGTCATAGGGCAGCCGGCCGAGGAAGTGCACGCGGCTCCAGTCGAGCCGGTCGCCCAGCTCGGCCTCCATCTCGCCACGATAGCCGCCGGTGGCGGTGCTGGCGCGCCCATAGGACGTGCCGTTGCCGCCGACGATCAGCACGCGGGCCTGGGGCCGGGCATCGAGGATCTCGGGCAGGGCGCGGGCGAATTTGTGGAAGCCGCGCGTCGGCTCCATGTTGCGCGAGACATAGGTGAAGATCTCGTCCTCGCGGGTGAGCGGCCGGTCGAGCCGGCCGAGCGAGAGCGAGACGTTCGGATCGGCCGACAGGCGGTCGGTTCGGATACCGTCATGGCAGACATAGATCTTCTCGCGCATCTCGGGCGGAAAGGTCTGGTGCTGCCAGTGGGTGGCCGTCTGCCCCCGGTCGCAGGTGGCGATGTTCATGTAGTTGAGCGCGTTGCGCGCGTGCATGACGAATTCGGAGCCCTCGTGCGGCGGGTATTCGGGATCGAAGCCGATCACGCCGCCCTGGCTGAGGTAGAAATACTCGAAATAGCCCAGCAGCGGCACGTCGGGCCAGACCTGCTTGAGAAAGGTCAGCTCGCCCCAGCCAACATGGCCGATCACGATATCCGGGCGGAAGCCCTCGGCCTCGAGCTTGCGGCAGGCCAGCGCCACGGCATAGCCGGCGCCGTGGCAATCCTCGAGATAGCGGGTCAGCGCATAGGCGCCCTCGCCCGCCTTGTGGTGCGGCGTGTAGCTGTAGATGCGGATGTTGTCGGCCGGGCCGACATCCTTGCGCTGGGTGAGGAAGACGATCTCGTGCCCGCCCTGGGCGGCGAGCCAGCGCAGCAATTCGCGGTACTGGCCCGGATAGTTCTGGTGGATGAACAATAGCTTCATGTGTCTCGTCACTGCCGCCCCGGCCGTCTGTTCCCCATAGCGCGGGGTGAGGGGAAAAGCCATTGCGGGTGGCTCGCCGCTGGCAGCGGCGGCGATCCGCGCTCGCGAAACCCTGGAGGCCGTGGCAGGGTTGTACCAGACACGTGTGCCGAGAGGTTCAGGGTGAACAGGCTCTCCATCATCGGCGCCGTCGCTCTTCTTGCGATGGGCGCGGCGCTTCCGGCCTCGAGCGGCGTGCTCGGCTGCGCGCCCGAGGGCGAGATGCAGGAGCGGCTCTGTGCCGAGGTGCGGGAAGTGCTTGAGGAGCGGGCCTTGTCGGGCGACCGCTTCCGCCTGATCGTAACCGAGCAGAGCGCCCAGGGTATCGTCGCGCGGCTCGACCGCGCGGGCGGCGAGCCGGGCCCCGCGCTTGGCCTGCATGTGGCCGATGCGCCACTCGATCCCGAGATGCTTGCCGATTTCGCGCAGACGCTCGTGCGCGTCACGCTTGCCCCGCGCTGAGGTCGATCCCGCCGCGCCACATGCGATGATGGCGCAAATGTAGCGCGGCTGCGTCTTTCGCCCGCAATGTTCCTCGAACTCATCGTGGAATCCCACGCCCTGCCCGCGTGGAATTAACACCTCGCGGCCCATGATCTGCCTGCGCATCGGGGTGCGCGGTATCAGGGGATACGGGGTGACGGGTCTGGCGCATGTCAGCACCCTGGCCGCCGGCGCGGCCTGGGGCGACACGAGATATTGCGACATTGCCATCGGGTGGGCTGGCGGCGACGCCGTGCTCTACGCGGCCAGCGGGCCCAATGAGGGGAGCGGCGGCGGTATCGGTGTCTACACGCTGCGGGCCGGTGGCGGCGCGCTCAGTCTGGACTGGCAGGATTACAACCTCTCGGGGCTGGAGCGGATGCCCACGGGCCTGCTGCTGGCCGATCTCGGCGCCGGGCAGGAGGCGCTGCTTCTGGGCAGCTACGCGCCCGGCCTCGCGGCCTTCGTCAGGGCTGGCAACGGCACGCTCACCGGCGCCGCACGGATCGTGCCGGGCGGCGATACGGCCGGCGCCCCGCATCTGGCGGTGGCGCATGACGGCCACGTCTTCACCGCCACGCAAGGGGGCGACGCCATCGCCAGCCATGCCGCCGTGGGCGGCAATCTCTCGCAGTTGAGTATGACGGCGGCGGGGATGAGCTATCAGGGCCAGCCGCTGACCGCGCTGGCCGTGGCCGAGACGGCGGGCGGCGACTACCTGCTCAGCGCCAACGCGGTGAGCCACAGGGTGCAGGCCTACGCGATCGCGGGCAATGGCAGCCTGAGCGCCGCGGGTCATTCCGGGGCCGAGCTGGGGCTGGGCATCGCCGCGCCCACCGCGATCGAGGTCGTGCAGGTGGCCGGACACAGCTATGCGGTCGTGTCGTCGGCCGGTTCTTCCTCGCTTTCGGTGATCGAGGTGATGGCCGATGGCACTCTGCGACCCGTCGATCACATCATCGACGATCTCCACAGCCGGTTCCAGGCGGTCGAGGCGCTGGCCTCGGCCAGCGGCAACGGGCGGGCCTTCATCGTGGCCGGCGGGGCGGATGACGGGATCACACTGTTCGAGCTTCTGCCCGACGGGCGGCTCGTCGGCCTCGCCACGTTGGCCGACAGCGACGCGATGACGCTCGCCAATGTCTCGCACCTCGCCGCGGCCCTGGTGGGCGACACGCTGCAGATCTTCGCCACCTCGGAGAGCGAGGCCGGCATCACCGAGCTGCATTTCGAGACCGGCGGGCTGGGCGCGCCGATCCTCGACGGCAGCTCGGGCACGGTGATGACCGGCACGCCCGATGCCGACCTGATCGACGGCGGCGCGGGCAACGACACGATCAGCGGGGGCAACGGCAACGACATCATCGTCGACGGTGCGGGCGCCGACCGGCTGGCCGGCGGCCAGGGCGCCGATACCTTCGTGCTGAGCGCCGATGGCGCGACCGAGCGGATCACCGATTTCAACCCCGAAGAAGACCGGCTCGACCTGTCGGATTACCGGATGTTCTACGGCCTCGCCCAGCTCGAGGTGATCGGCACTTCGTATGGCGCCGAGCTGCGCTTCCGCGACGAGGTGATCCAGGTCTATTCCCACAGCGGCGCCACGCTCACCGCCGCGCATTTCGCCATCGGTGGCGTCGTCACCGTCTCGCGGCCGCCGCAGATGGCGAGTGTGGCGGGGCGGCTGATCGAGGGTGGCGCGGGCGACGATTCGCTGCTTGGCACCGCGGGGGACGACACGATCGTGGGCTCGGGCGGTGCCGATACGCTCGACGGCGGTGAGGGGTTCGACGTGGCCGATTACGGCGCCTCGCCGGTGGCGGTGAGCCTGGCGCTGACCGGCGGCGCCGGCGCGGGCGGCCACGCGCAGGGCGACGTGCTGACGGGGATCGAGGGGATCGAGGGCTCGGCCCATGACGACGTGCTGACGGGCGGCGGGGCCGACGAGCTTCTGTCCGGCGCGGGCGGGGCCGACCGCCTGCAGGGCGGCGCGGGCGACGACACGCTGATCGGCGGCAGCGGCCGCGACACGCTCGAGGGCGGCACCGGGCCCGATACGCTCGACGGGGGCGACGGGCGCGACCGGCTGACCGGCGGCGATGGCGACGACGCGCTGACCAGCGGGAGCGAGAACGACACGCTCTGGGGCGGGGCGGGCACCGATGCGCTGGCCGCGGGCGATGGCCAGGACAGCGCCTATGGCGGGCCGGGCGACGATGTCGTGGCCGGCGGCGCCGGGGCCGACCGGGTGACCGGCGGGCTGGGCAACGATTCGATCCTCGGCGAGGCGGGCGACGATCTGCTGATCGGCCATATCGGAGACGACACGCTGATCGGCGGCGATGGCGACGACACGCTGTCGGGCGGGCGCTATTCCGACATGCTGATCGGCGGGCCGGGCGACGACCGGCTGATCGGCCATAACGGCGCCGACACGCTGGATGGCGGGCCGGGGCGCGACGTGCTGTTCGGCGGGTATAACGGGGATGTCTTCGTCTTCGGCGACGGCTACGGGCGCGACCGGGTGCATGATTTCAAGCCCGGCGTCGACAGGCTGTGGCTGGATGACGGGCTGTGGGGCGGCGGGATGAGCGCCGCGGCGATGCTGGACCGCTACGCGCACGAGCGGCACGGCGACGTGGTGCTCTCCTTCGGTGGCGATGTGTTGGTTCTGGCGGGGATTGCCAGCGCCGAGACGCTGCTGCCCGATCTGCTGATCTTCTGATTCCGTTAACCATGGCGCGGCTAGGCTCGGGGCGGAAACGGCTCACGAGGCGAAGTTCGCGTTGCGCCAGCGGCTCTACATACATGTCGGCCTGCCCAAGACAGGCACGACCAGCCTTCAGGTCTTCTGCATGCGCCAGCGTGACTGGCTGGCAGCGCAGGGCTGGCTCTATCCTGATTGCGGGCGCGCGCCGCTGCCCACGGCCAGCCAGCACCGCTTTCTCGCCGCGCCGATCCTGATGGGTGAGGGCGGCACGCAGGCGCGGGATGCGATGGCGGGCGAGATTGCCGCATCGGGGCTGCCGGCGGCGCTGATCTCGGAAGAGATCCTCAGCCACGATCCCGCCCGCGCCATCGCCTTTCTCGCGCCCCTTGGCGCGCGGTTAGATCTGCACGTCGTGATCGTGCTGCGCCGTGCCGATCTGTGGGCCGAGCGGATGTACGGGCAGGCGGTGCGGGGCGGCTATGGGGCCGATTTCGCAGTGTTTCTCGAGGCCGAGCCGACGCGCGCGCGCCTCTCGCCCCGCCGCGCCGCCGCGCCCTGGATCGCGGCGTTCGGGCGCGACCGCGTTCACCTGCTATCCTATCCCGAGGGCGGCGATATCGTGCCGGCCTTCCTGAGCGCCCTTGGCCTCGCCGCCCCGCCGGGCCCGCCGGCAGAGCGGCGCAATGCATCCCTGCCGGGCGAGGCGATCGCCTGGCTCGCCGGGCTACCCCCGATCGAGGCGCGGCTCTGGCCCGCCTTCAACGCCCGTTATGGCGCGGCGCTGGCGGAAGTTTGCGACGGCGCGCCGTTCGTAGGGCTCGACCGCGCCGGTCGGGCGCGGCTGCTGGCGGCGCAGGCGCCGGAATGGTGCGAAGTTTTCGGCGGCGACCTCCCGAGCGCGGCTGCGGTGCCCACGCGGACAACGCTGCCGACCGGCACCGCGCGTCGTGCCGAGGTTGCGCGCGCTGTCGCGGCGCGGGCCGGGCTTCGCTTCCGCCCCGGCGCCGGCGCTGCGGAAGTGGAGGCGGCGCTGATCGCGGCGCTGGCTGCAGATGAAGGTGCGGGCGAAGCGGCGGCATGACACAGGCGGAAGCGATGGACGAGTGGCAGGGGCGGCACCTTCTGATCTATTTCCTCTACCACCCCGAGGGGCTGGTCGAGGATTACGTCTGCGACGTGCTCGCCGGGTTGCGCCCGCATGTGGGCAGGCTGCACGTCGTGACCAACGGTGCACTCGCGCCGGGGCAGGCGGCGCGGCTGGTGGGCGCCGATGCGGTGCTCGAACGCGCCAATGAGGGCTTCGACGCCGCCGCCTATGCCGAGGCGATTGCGGCGCTGCCAGAGGGGGCGCTGAAGGGGCTCTCGGCGCTCAGCCTCGTCAACCACACCTTCTTTGCCGCCGGCGATTTCGGCCCGCTTTTCGAGTGGGGCGCGGCGCAAGAGGCCGATTTCTGGGGCGCCTCGCGCCATGGTGCGCTCACCCCCGATCCCTTCACCGGCGAAGGCACGCTGCCCGCGCATCTCAACTCCCACTGGATCACGATCCGCCAGCCGATGCTGGGTGATCCCGCCTTCGCCGCCTATTGGCGCGGCCTGCCGCCGATCGCGAGCTACGAAGACAGCGTGCGCCTGCACGAGGTCCGCTTCACCGCGCATTTCGAGGCGCTCGGCTACCGTTCCGCTGCGAAGCTGGAGCCGGGGGATGACACCCCCTACCCCGCCTTCTTCGCCGCCCACCGCCATGTGGGCGAGGGCTTTCCGCTGCTGAAGCGGCGGCTGTTCTTCCACCAGCCCATTGCGGCGCTGGATGCCCATGGCGGCAACCCGCGCGGGGCGCTTGCCGCCGTGCCGGCCGAGGCACGCGGTGCGATCTGGCGCAGCGTGGCGAAGCTGGCCGATCCGTGGACGCTCTATGCCAATGCCGATCTGCTGTTCCTGTCGCCCGTGGCGGGGCGCGCGGCGGCCGGGGCGGTGCCGGTCTGCGTGACCGGCGGCGCGATGCCCGACCTGCCGTTCGAGACGGTCGCCTGCACCGATCCCGCCGCCCTGCCCCCCGATCAGCCGGTGCTGATCGTCGATGCGGGCGTGCCCGAGGCACGGCGCGAGCGGGGGCTTGCCCATATTGCGCGGTCGGCAGGGCAGGTCGCGCATCTGCGCGCGCTCTTCGCCGGCAATCCCGGCTTCGGGCTGGCGCTGCCGCCGATCCGGGCCGATGGGCTCGAGTCCGACGCCGAGGCGCCGCCCGGCCCCGACGGCCCCGCCCTGCGCAGCGATTGCGGCGTCGCCTGGGTGCGCGCCGGGATCGCCGCCGAGATCCTGCCGCTGCTCGGCGATGCCGAGGCGCCGGCGCGCAAGGCCGCGGCGCTGGGCATGGTGACCATCGTGCTGTCGAACATCCAGACCTTCCCGCGCCATGCCGTGAAGCTCGAAGCGCGCTATCGCGCCCTGGCCGGGCAGCTGGGCCTTTCAGGCCCCTTCGCCCCGCCCGCCCGGCTGGCCCAGATGTTGGAGCGCGGGGCGGCGGCGGCCGAACGGCGCAAGGCCGATCTGGAAGCCGCGCACGAGGCCGGCTGGCGCGCCGGCTTCACCGCGGGGTTCGATGACGGCTATGGCCACGGCTTCCGCGACGGGTTCGACGACGGGTATCACAATGGCCGCGGCGCCGCCGCGCAGGGCCCGGCGCGCGGCGCGGCGCGGCTGCTGAGGCGGATCGGGAAGCGCTGAGCCTCAGCCGATCGCGCCGCGCGGGCCGGGGCCGACCTGCCCGCGATGCAGCAGCAGGTGATCGAGCAGGATGCAGGCCATCATCGCCTCGCCTACCGGCACGGCGCGGATGCCGACGCAGGGGTCGTGGCGCCCCTTGGTCACGATCTCGGACGGCTTGCCTTCCAGAGTGATCGTCTGCCGGGGCTTGAGGATCGAGGAGGTGGGCTTGACCGCGAAGCGCACCACGATTTCCTGCCCGGTGGAGATGCCGCCGAGGATGCCGCCGGCATGGTTCGAGGTGAAGAGCGGCTCGCCATCGTTGCCGGGCACGATCTCGTCTGCATTGTCTTCGCCGGTCAGCGTGGCGGCGGCCATGCCGGCGCCGATCTCGACGCCCTTCACGGCGTTGATGCTCATCATCCCGGCGGCGACGTCGGTGTCGAGCTTGCCATAGACCGGCGCGCCCAGCCCCGGCGGCACGCCCGTCGCCGTGACCTCGACGATCGCGCCCACGGAATTGCCCGCCTTGCGCAGCGCGTCGAGCTTTTCGGCCCAGCGCGCGGCGGCGGTGGCATCCGGCGCCCAGAACGGGTTTTCGCCGATCTGGTCTGCGTCGAACGCCGCGCGGTCGATCGCGTCGTCGCCCATCTGCACCATGTAGCCGGTGATCGAAAGCCCCGGCACCAGCGCCGCCAGCGCCGCCCGCGCCACGCCGCCCGCCGCCACCCGCGCCGCCGTCTCGCGCGCAGAGGATCGCCCGCCGCCGCGCGGATCGCGGATGCCGTATTTGCGCCAGTAGGTGTAATCGGCATGGCCGGGGCGGAACTTGGCCGCGATCTCGGAATAATCCTTCGACCGCTGGTCGGTGTTGCGGATCATCAGCTGGATCGGCGTGCCCGTTGTCTGGCCCTCGTAGGTGCCCGACAGGATCTCGACCTCGTCGGCCTCGCGGCGCTGGGTAGTATAGCGGCTCTGACCCGGCTTGCGGCGATCCAGCCAGTTCTGGAGGTCGGCCTCGCTGACCGGAATGCCCGGCGGGCAGCCATCGACAGTGGCGCCCAGCGCCGGCCCGTGGCTTTCGCCCCAGGTGGTGACCCGGAAGAGATGGCCGAATGTGTTGATGGACATGCGATCCCCCGCCTTTCGCGCCGCTTTAGCCCAAGACGATTCCCGAAGCAATTGCGCGCCCCCCTTGTGCCCTTGAAGCCCCCGGCGGCGCGGGCTACCGTCCATCCCACCTCGGGGTGCCCTTGGGCTGAGATGCGAAAGCGAACCCGTTGAACCTGAACCGGATAACACCGGCGGAGGGAAGGTAACGGGCCGCCGGCCCCCCTTGCTCCGCCCGCAGATGTGAGAGGAGCCTTCCATGAGGATCAGCCGACACGCCGCGGGTCTCGCCATTGCGCTGCTGCCCAGTGCCGCCGCCGCCGAGACGCTGACGGTCTATGCCCCCGATTACTTCGCCTCCGAATGGGGCCCCGGCCCGGCCATCGAGGCCGCGTTCGAAGCCGAATGCGGCTGCGATCTTGAATACGTGACGGGCGACGTACTGCCCCGCCTGCTGCTGGAGGGCGAACGCACCCGCGCCGACGTGGCAATCGGGCTCTATTCCGACGTCACGAAGAAGGCGCGCGAAAGCGGGCTCTTCGCGCCGCACGGGCAGGACAATGCCGCGCTCGACCTGCCGGTGGCGTGGGAGGACGATACGTTCCTGCCTTTCGACTGGTCCTACATGGCCTTCGTCTATGACAATACGCGCCTCGACGAACCCCCCGCGAGTTTCGACGAACTGCTTGCGATGCCCGATGACACGCGCATCGTGATCCAGGATCCGCGCACCTCGGAAAGCGGGCTGGCGCTGCTTCTGTGGGTGAAGGCGCTCTACGCCGACGAGGCCGGCGCGGCGTGGGAGCAGCTGGAGCCCAAGATCGTGACCGTCACCAAGGGCTGGTCGGAGGCCTACGGCCTGTTCACCGATGGCGAGGCCGACATGGTGCTGAGCTTCACCACCTCGCCCGCCTATCACATCGTCGTCGAGGAGGATGAGACGAAATCGGCCGCGATCTTCGAGGAGGGGCATTACCTCTATGTCGAGCTGGCGGCGATGCTGGAGAGCACCGATCAGCCGGAGCTGGCGCGGGAGTTCATGGCCTTCATCCTCGATCCGGCCTTCCAGCAGATCATCCCGGAAGGAAACTGGTCTTACCCCTCGGCGCTGCCGCCCGAGGAATGGCCCGACGTGTTCCGCGAGCTGCCGCGCCCCGAGACGGGCATCTTCCTGCAGGAGGATGAGGCCGCCGTCTTGCGGGATGAAGCGATCGAAGAATGGCGCGGCGCGCTCTCGCGCTGATCCCGCCGGCTCTGGCCGCGGCGCTGGTGCTCGGGCTGACGCTCGGCACGCTCGCCGCGGTCGCATTGCGGGCCGGCGCGGTTTCGGCCGCGCCGGGCGCATGGGATGCGCTGTGGTTCACCACCTGGCAGGCGGCTGTCTCGGCCGGGCTGTCGGTGGCGCTGGCGGTGCCGGTGGCCCGCGCCCTGGCGCGGCGCAGCTTTCCCGGCCGCGGGCTGGTCGTGGCGCTGATGGGCGCGCCGTTCATCCTGCCGGTGATCGTGGCGGTGCTGGGGCTCGTCGCGCTGTTCGGGCGCGGCGGGCTGGTGAACGCGGGGCTGGCGGCTTTGGGCCTGCCGCAGATCTCGATCTACGGGGTGCAGGGCATCCTGCTGGCGCATGTCTTCTTCAACCTGCCGCTCGCCACGCGGCTGGTGCTGCAGGGCTGGCAGGCCATCCCGGCCGAGCATTTCCGGCTGGCCGCTTCGCTGGGCATGGCGCCGCGCGACATCGCGGGCCGGCTGGAATGGCCGATGCTGCGCGAGGTGCTGCCGGGGGCCTTCGCGGTGATCTTCGTGATCTGCACCACCTCCTTCGCCGTTGCGCTAGCGCTGGGCGGGGGGCCGGGGGCGACGACAGTGGAGCTGGCGATCTACCAGGCGTTCCGCTTCGATTTCGATCTCGGGCAGGCGGCGCTTTTGGGACTGCTGCAATTCGGGCTCTGCGCGCTGGCAGCGCTGGCGGCGCTGGTCGTGCAGGTGCCGAGGGCGATGGGCCGGGGGCTCGATAGGCCGGCGATGCGGCTGGCGCCTGCCGGGCTGCTGGCGCGGGGCGGCGACGCGCTGGCCATAGCGCTGGCGGCGGGGTTCCTGATCGGGCCGCTGGCGATGGTGGCGGTGGAGGGGGTGGGGCACATCGCCCGCCTGCCCGCCGATGTGTGGCAGGCGGCGGGGCGATCCTCTGTGATGGCGCTGGCGGCCGCGGCGCTGACGCTCGTGCTCGCCCTGCCGCTGGCGCAGGCGGCGGCGCGCTGGCGGCGCGGTGGCTGGATGGCCGAGAGCGTGGCCTTCCTGACCATCGCCGCTTCGCCGCTGGTCATGGGCACCGGGCTCTATATCCTGCTCTACCCGCTGGTGAACCCGGTGGCGCTGGCCCTGCCGCTGACCGTGGTGGTCAACGCAGCGATGGCCCTGCCCTTCGCGATGCGCGCGCTGGTTCCCGAGCTGCGCGCGACCGAGCGGCGCTTCGGGCCGCTCGCCGCCTCGCTGGGGATGCGCGGCGTGGCGCGGTTGCGGCTGCTCACCCTGCCGCGTCTGCGCCGGGCGCTGGGCTTCTCGGCGGGGCTGGCGGCGGCCTTGTCGATGGGCGATCTCGGCGTGATCGCGCTGTTTGCAGACCCGGATCGCGCCACGCTGCCCTTGCAGATGTATCGCCTGATGAGCGCCTACCGGATGGATCAGGCCGCGGCGGCGGCGCTTGTCCTGCTGGTGCTGGCGCTGGCTCTGTTCTGGATCTTCGACCGCGGAGGGCGGCTGGATGCTGACGCTTGAGAGCCTCGTTCTGGGCTACGACGCGCCGCTGCTGCGCGCCGAATGGACGCTCGCGCCGGGCAGCCGTGCGGCTGTCGTGGGGCCGTCGGGTGCCGGGAAATCCACGCTTTTCGCCGCCATCGCCGGCTTTCTCGCGCCGCTGTCGGGGCGCATCCTGTGGAATGGGCAGGATATTACCGATAGCCCGCCCGCTGCGCGACCCACCGCGTTGATTTTCCAGGACAACAACCTCTTCCCCCATCTCACTGCCGCTCAGAATGCCGGGCTGGGTCTGCGGCCCGATCTGCGGCTGGGCCGCGAGGGTTGGCAGCGGGTTGAGGCGGTGCTGGCGCGGGTGGGGCTCGAGGGTTTGGGCGACCGCAAGCCCGGCGCGCTGTCAGGCGGGCAGCAGAGCCGGGTGGCCCTGGCCCGCGCGGCGCTGCAGGACAAGCCGCTGATCCTGCTCGACGAACCCTTCGCCGCGCTCGGCCCGGCCTTGCGGCGCGAGATGCTCGATCTGGTGCGCGAGATCGCCGAAGAGCGGCAGGCGAGCGTGATGATGATCACCCACGACATCGCCGATGCACGCCGCTTCGCCGACAAGCTGATCTGGCTGGCAGGCGGCGTGGCCCATCCGCCCGAGGAGACCGGCGCGCTGCTGGCCGATCCGCCGCCCGAACTGGCCGCCTATCTGGGAGAATGAGCCGCGCGCCACATCCGGCGCGCGGCCGTCAGACGCTTACGCCTCGGGCTTGCGGCCGTATTTGTGCGGCGACCACAGGCGCTTGTTGGTGAGATAGAGCAGCACCGCGAACAGGCCCAGGAAGGCCACGGCGACCAGCCCCGCCTGCTTGCGCGCCATCATCTTCGGCTCGGCGGCCCACATCAGGAAGGCGGCGACATCCTCTGCTTCGTGCTGCAGCGAATTGTCGTGGCCATCGGCAAACTCGATATCCTCGCCTTGAAGCGGCGGGGCCATGGCGATCCAGCCGCCGGGGAAGGCAGTGTTCTCATAGAAGGTGGTGCCCGCCTGCTCGCGCGTCTCGCCGGTATAGCCGGTGAGGATGGCCACGATGTATTCCGGCCCGCCGATCCCATAGAGCAGCTGGTTGATGCCCAGCCCGTAGGGCCCGTGGAAGCCGGCGCGCGCCTTGGCCATCAGCGAAAGGTCGGGCGCGGTTTCCAGGTTGGATTCGGGGAACTTGTCGTTCGGGGTGGCCGGGCGGAAATCGTCGATCTCGGGATCGAACACCTCGAACTGGCCGGCATAGGCGCGCACCTGATCCTCGGGCAGGCCGACGCCGCCTTCATCCTGCAGCGTGCGGATGGCGACGTGCTTGAGCCCGTGGCAGGCGGCGCAGATCTCGGTGTAGATCTGCAGGCCGCGTTGCAGCTGGAACTGGTCATACCGGCCGAACGGACCGTCGAACGGGAAGCGCACGTTCTCGATATGCGCGGCGCCGTGGCCGTGATCGCCATCTTCGCCGTGATCATCCCCGTGCTCGTCACCGTGATCGGCACCTTCGGCGGGGGCGTGTTCTTCCATCTCGTCGGTGCTGCCGGCCTCGACCGGGCCCGAGGAGGTCTCGGGCACGGTGGCGTCGAGATCGACGCCTTCCTGGGGGATGTCTTCCGTCGTCACATCGTCGATGTCGGCCTCTTCGACGGCCTCTTCCGAAGGCACGGCGGCGGCGGCGGCGCCGTCATCCTCGCCGCGCTGTTCCTCGGCGGCGGCCGAGCCGCCCTCGGCCCCGGCATCGCCGCTGTCCTGCGCGAGGAGCGGCTGGCCGAGGGTCATGAGAAGCGCGGCGAGAGCGGCACTAAGCGTGGATTTGCAGATCATGGCTATCGTCCTTCTCGCTCGCTTACTCGGATGCCTTCGGGGCGATGTAAGGCGGCGGTGTCTCGGCACCCGCGTAGTGGGCGTTGAAATCCTCTTCGATCGTGGCCGGCGGGGTGGCCGGTTTCTCGATCACGCCGAGCAGCGGCAGGATGACGAGGAAGTAGGCGAACCAGTAGGTGGACCCGATCAGCGCGATGGTGGAATAGGGCGGCTCCGCCGGCATGGCGCCGCACCACATCAGCACGAGGAAGTCGATCACCAGCAGGGCGAACCACCACTTGAACATCGGCCGGTAGCGGCCCGAGCGCACCGAGGAGGTATCGAGCCACGGCACGAAGACCATCACGATGATCGCGCCGAACATGGCCAGCACGCCGAACGCCTTGGCGTCGATGATGCCGCCGGTGATGAAGTTCACGAACATCACCGCCCAGACATCCGAGGTGAAGGCGCGCAGGATCGCGTAGAAGGGCAGGTAATACCATTCCGGCACGATGTGCGACGGCGTCACCAGGGGGTTCGCCTCGATGTAGTTGTCGGGGTGGCCCAGGTAGTTGGGCATGAAGCCGACGATCGCGAAGAAGACCACCAGCACGACGGCCAGCGCGAACAGATCCTTGATCACGAAATAGGGCCAGAAGGGCAGCGTATCCTTGGCCGCTTCGGCCTTGGAGGTGCGGCGCACTTCCACGCCGGTCGGGTTGTTGTTACCCGTGGTGTGGAAGGCCCAGACGTGCACGATCACCAGCCCCGCGATCACGAAGGGCAGCAGGTAGTGCAGCGAGAAGAAGCGGTTCAGCGTGGCGTTGTCCACCGCCGGCCCGCCCAGCAGCCAGGTTTGCAGCGGCTCGCCGATGAAGGGCAGCGCGCCGAACAGGCCGGTAATCACGGTGGCACCCCAGAACGACATCTGCCCCCAGGGCAGCACGTAGCCGAGGAAGCCGGTGGCCATCATGCACAGGTAGATGAGCATGCCGATGATCCACGTGATCTCGCGCGGGGCCTTGTAGGAGCCGTAGTAGAGGCCGCGGAACATGTGCACGTAGACTGCCACGAAGAACAGCGAGGCGCCGTTCATGTGCAGGTAGCGCAACATGTGGCCGCCGTTCACGTCGCGCATGATGTGCTCGATCGAGGCGAAGGCCAGATCGACATGCGGCGTGTAGTGCATCACCAGCACGATGCCGGTGACGATCTGGAGCACCAGGCAGAAGACCAGGACGATGCCCCAGATCCACATCCAGTTGAGGTTCTTCGGCGTGGGGATGAAGAGCGTGTCGTAGAGCAGCGAGACGACTGGCAGCCGCGAATGCAGCCACTTCTCGACGCGGGTCTTCGGTTCGTAATGATCGTGCGGAATGCCGGACATGTCTCTCTCCCTCAACCCAGGACGATTTCCGTCTCGCCGTCGAACGCGGCGATGGGGACGGGAAGATTTTCAGGCGCCGGGCCGCGGCGGATGCGGCCGGCCGTGTCGTAGTGCGAACCGTGACAGGGGCAGAACCAGCCGTTGAAATCGCCGGCATCGCCCAGCGGCACACAGCCAAGGTGGGTGCAGACGCCCATCATCACCAGCCATTCGCCGGCCTCGTCGAGCGTCCGGTATTCATCACTCGCGGGCATGTCGGGAATGTTCGCGTTGCGCGCCATCGGGTCGGGCAGGCTGCTCACGTCGACTTCGCGGGCCTCCTGGATCTCGGCCTCGGTGCGGCGACGGATGAAGACCGGCTTGCCCAGCCACTTGACCGTGAGCTGCGTGCCCGGCTCGATGCCCGACACGTCAACCCGGATGGAGCTCAGCGCCTGCACGTCGGCCGACGGGTTCATCTGGTTGATCAGGGGCCAGGCGGCGGCGCCGACCGCGACAACGCCTGCACCGCCGGTGGCGTAATACAGGAAGTCGCGCCGCGTGCCTTCGTGTTCTTCTGCGTGGGACACGAGCGTTTCTCCATTCAGTCCGGCCGCCGGGGCGGCCACATCCCTCGGGAAGCCATGCGCGCACGGCCCCTCACGGGGCGCTTTTAGCGGCGGGGCGCGGCGGCGTCCAGCACACATTCCCCCATGAATTGAGGCGCGTTGTCGCGGTGCAGCAAGTCACGCCGCGGGTGGCACGGTGGCGGCAAAGCTCTCGCGTTTGGAGAAGGTTTCGTACCAGGCGGCCAGCTGCCCGGCCGAGGCGCGCCAGTCGCGCGCGGCGTGCCGGAAGTCGAGATAGCCCAGCGCGCAGGCCACCGCGATCTGCCCGATGTCGAGCGGGCCGTGCAGGTGGCTCATCCACTTCGCCTCGAGCGCGGAGACCGAGCGGGCGACCTTGGCCCACTGACCTTCGACCCAGGGCTCGAAATACTTCTCTTCGGGGCGGACGCGGGTTTCGTAGACACACAGGATGGCGGCGTCAATCATCCCGTCGGCCGTGGCTTCCAGCGTCAGCGTATCCCACAGCCTGTCGCCCTGCGGGTAGAGCTTGCCGCCCGCCCGCGCGTCGAGATAGCGGCAGATCACCCGGCTGTCATAGAGGGTGGGGCCGTCGGGCCGCTCCAGCGCGGGGATCTTGCCAAGCGGGTTGAGCGTGACCGGCATCGTCGCCGGATCGACGGGCGTGCCGGAGGCCGGGATCAGCTCCACCGCGTCTGACTGGCCGGTCTCGGCGAGCAGGATCATCACCTTGCGGACATAGGGCGATGTGGGGCTGTAATAGAGCTTCATTCCGGGCCTCCCATGGCTGATCGCGCGCAGCCTATGGAAGGGGTGGCGGCGTGTCCATGCGCTATGCGCGGCCGCGGCGCATCGTGGCGGCGAGCGCCGCCGTCTCGGCGCCCAGACCCGCCGCTTCCAGCCCCTCCGCCGCGGCGAGGCGCGCGGCCTCGGGCTTGTTCTGGCCCAGCTTCCAGGTGCTATCCACCGTCTCGATCTCAAGCCGGAAGGGGCGGATCTGGCGCATCATGCGGTCGAGCGCGTCGGCGGGCATCTTCGACATCTTCCAGACGGGCTTGGGCGCCAGCCGTTCCTCGAACGCGTCCGACAGCTCATCCAGCAGGCGCGGCATCTCTTCCTGCGGCAGCGGGTGCAGCACGCCGCGCAGATGCACGGCCACGTACATCCAAGTCGGCACCTGGTGTTCCAGCCCATACCAGTCGGGCGAGACATAGCCATCGCCGCCCGAGACGGCGAGGCAGGCCGCCCCGCCGTCGGCCCGCGCGATCGGGTTGGAGCGGACGAGGTGCAGCTCGGCCGCGTCTTCCTTCAGCACGAAGGGCACATGTGACAGAAGCGGCCCGTCGGCGCCGTTCACCGCCAGCACGCCGAAGCCGCGTTCGCGCGCGAAGGCGAGCGCGGTGGCTTCGTCGGTCTGCCGGTAGATCGGGTTGGGGTGCATCGCTCAGGCCGTCAGCGCAGTGCCGTCATGGCCGGTGATGCGCGCCTGCACGATCCGACCCTCGGGCTGCGGCGTGGCGAAGCGCACCTCGGCGAATTGCGCGGTGCGGCCCATCTCGGGCGATTCCATCAGCACCGCGTGGTCGCGCCCGACCTGCGCCGCGAGGTGCCGCGCCACCGCCGCCTCGCCCGCCGCGCGCAGCCGGGCCGCCCGGTCGCGGATCGCGCGGCCATCCACCTGCGGCATGCGCGCCGCCGGCGTGCCGGGGCGGGGGGAATAGGGGAAGACGTGCAGCCAGGTCAGCCCGCATTCCTCGACCAGCTTCAGGGAATTGGCGAACATCGCCTCGGTCTCGGTCGGGAAGCCGGCGATGATGTCGGCGCCGAAGGTCATGTCGGGGCGCAGGGCACGCGCTTCTTCGCAGAAGCGGATCGCATCGTCGCGCAGGTGGCGACGCTTCATGCGCTTGAGGATCATGTCGTCACCGGCCTGCAGGCTGAGATGCAGGTGCGGCATCAGGCGCGGCTCGGTGGCGATGGCTTCCATCAGCGCCTCGTCGGCCTCGATGGAATCGATCGACGAGATGCGCAGCCGCGGCAGATCGGGAACCAGGCGGAGGATGCGGCGCACCAGGTCGCCCAGCCGGGGCCGGGCCGGCAGATCGGCACCCCAGGAGGTGAGATCGACGCCGGTGAGCACCACTTCATTATAGCCGCTCTCCACCAGCCGCCTGATCTGGTCGACCACCACGCCCGCCGGCACCGAGCGGGAATTGCCGCGCCCGTAGGGGATGATGCAGAAGGTGCAGCGGTGATCGCAGCCGTTCTGCACCTGCACATAGGCGCGCGAGCGGGTGCCGAACCCGTCGATCAGGTGGCCCGCAGTTTCGGTGACCGACATGATGTCATCGACCTGCACGCGCTCTGTCTCGCCGATGAAATCGGGGCGGAGGCGGGCCCATGTGGCGGGCTGCATCTTCTCGGCATTGCCGATGACTTGATCGACCTCGGCCATGGCGGCGAAGGTCTCGGGCTCGGTCTGCGCGGCGCAGCCGGTGACGATCATGCGCGCGTTCGGGTTCTCGCGGCGCAGGCGGCGGATTTCCTGTCGCGCCTTGCGCACCGCCTCGGCCGTCACGGCGCAGGTATTCACCACCACCGCGTCGCCCAGCCCGTGTGCGGCGGCAAGTTCCTTCATCGCCTCGGTCTCGTAGGCGTTGAGCCGGCAACCGAGGGTGGAGAATCTGGGTGCGGGCTGATCCATCACGCCACGCCCGCCAGGTCGCCCGTGAGATGGGCCGAGAAGACATGCGCCACCGGGCCGGTCATCCAGACGCCATCGTCACGCCAGTCGAGCTCCAGCACGCCGCCATCCACCTCGATCCGCACCTGCCGGTCGGCGAGGCCGCGCCGGTGGGCGGCGACGGCGGCGGCGCAGGCGCCCGAACCGCAGGCCAGCGTGATGCCGGTGCCGCGTTCCCAGACGCGCATGCGCAGGTCGCCCCGCCCGCGCACCTGGACGAATTCCACGTTGGTTCGCTCGGGAAAGAGCGGATCATGCTCGATCGCCGGGCCGCGCGCGGCAAGGTCCACCGCCTCGGCATCGTCCACGAAGAACACGCAATGGGGATTGCCCATGCCCACGCCCACCGGGTCGCCCTGCAGCGGCAGGTGCAGCGGGTCGATATCGCGGGCGAGCGGGATGCCCTGCCAGTCGAGCACCGGCGGCCCCATGTTCACCCAGACCGCGCCATCGCGCCGCTCGGCATGGAGCAGCCCGCGCGCGGTGCGGATCGTCAGCGCGGCCGAGCCCGTCTCATCGAGCACCAGTGCCGCCACGCAGCGGGTGGCATTGCCGCAAGCCCCGGCGCGCGAGCCGTCGGCATTCCAGAAATCGAGGTCGAGATCGGCGCCGCCCGTGCCCGGCCGCATCTCGGCCAGCTGGTCGAAACCCACGCCGCGATGCCGGTCGCCCAGCGCGCGTGCGAGGTCGGGCGTCGTCACGGCCTTTCCGGCGCGGGAATCGATCACCACGAAATCGTTGCCGGCACCGTGCATCTTCATGAACGGCTGGCCGTATGGGGGCGCGGCATGCTGCATGCGCGCCATATAGAGGAGCGGCGGGCCTTTGCAAAGCGGGCCCGCGCGAGGGTGCGGAGATTCCGGGCGGTGCGGCGGGGTTTGCGCTTGACCCCCGAAAACCGCGCCGCTACATGGGCGCCTCGAGTGGGCCGTTAGCTCAGTTGGTAGAGCAACTGACTTTTAATCAGTGGGTCACAGGTTCGAATCCTGTACGGCTCACCACTCTCACACAGCGTGGCATTATCTGCCGGCTTGTCCTTCCGACCTCGCGATGAGGACAAGGGCGCGCTCGGCGAAACGTGCGGCCAGCGGCCCCAGGTCTGCGGCCTCGCTCGAGGCGGCATTGCCCTTGCGGGCGCGGTCGGCGATCCCGACGAAGATCGCGGCAAAGCGGAACAGCGCGAAGGCCTGGTGGAACGGCGTCAACGGCATGTCGGTGACCGCGTGGGCCTGGTAGGTCTCGACGAACTCGTCCTGCGTGGGAATGCCGAGCGCGGCGAAATCCGTGCCGAGGATACCGCCATATTCCTGCGGCCCGGTATTCCAGGGCATCACGCAGAACCCCAGATCGGCCATCGGATGCCCCAGCGTCGAAAGCTCCCAGTCCAGCACGGCGATCACGCGCGGTTCGGTGGGATGGAACATCATGTTTCCGATGCGGAAATCCCCGTGGCTGATCGCGACCGCACCATCGTCGGGCGGGCAATGTGCCGTGACCCATTCGGTCAGACGGTCCAGCGCCGCTATCCGGGGGCCCGTGGAGTTTCGGCACTGCCGCGACCACCTGTCGATCTGCCGTGCGAAGTAGCTGCCGGGCTTGCCGTAATCTGCCAGGCCGATATCGGCCGGGCGCACCGCGTGCAGCTTTGCCAGCGTGCGCGCCGTGTCGAAATACATCTCGCGCCGCTCGGCCGGGTCGACGCCGGTCAGGGCGCAATCGGAAAAGACGCGCCCGTCAAGCCAGTCCATCAGGTAAAACGGACGGCCGAGAACCGTGTCGTCCTCTTCCAGCCAGAGCGCGTTCGGCACGGGAACATCGGTCTCGCGCAGCGCCTTCAGCACCCGGAACTCCCGCTCTATCGCGTGCGCGCCGGGCAGCAGCGGGCCGGGCGGCTTGATCCGCAGCACGTAGAGACCGTCGCCGAACCTCACCTGATACGTCGGGTTCGATTGCCCGCCGGATATCTGCGTGACGGAAAGCTTGCCGGCGCCGGGGAGCCTGCCTGCCAGCCACCGCTCGAGCGCGGCAAGATCAAGTCGGGATGTCATCGGTCACCTCCCTGGCCTGCGGGTCGACGGGGTGCCGCCCGCGTTCAACCCTCCGCAACGGGCCAGGTCCAGAATGTCCGCTGCTCCGCCTCGAGCAGCCGGTTCAGCACCATCTGGTGGACCTCGTCGGCACCATCCACCAGCCGCGCCTGCCGTGCGTAGCGGTAGATCCATTCCAGCACCGTATCGGTGGAATAGCCCCGCGCACCGTTGATCTGGATGCCCACATCCGCCGCCTTGTGCAGGAGGTTGGCGACATGGATCTTCGCCATCGACACCTCCTTGCGGGCAAAGCTCCCCTGATCCAGCGCCCAGGCGGCCTTCATCACCAGGAGGCGGCCGACCTCGATCCCCATGGCGAGATCGCCCATCCTGATCTGCACGCTTTCACGGTCCGCCAGCCGGGTGCCGAAGCCGTACCGGCTTTGCGCGTAAGCCTGCGCGATCTCGGTGCAGCGCTTGGCGAGGCCCAGCCACCGCATGCAATGGGTCAGCCGTGCCGGACCCAGGCGCATCTGCGTGACCTTCAGCCCCTCCCCTTCGCCCAGAAGGATACGGTCGGCGGGGAGCTCCATGTCTTCGTAGACAATTTCGCAGTGGCCGCCGTGTTCTTCCGGCCCCATGATCGGGATCCGCCTGTCGATGCGCCAGCCCGGCTCGTCGCGGTGGTGCAGGAAGGCGGTCAGTCCCTTGCGCGGATCGTCGGACGTGCGCGCGACCACGATGAAATGCGCGGCGTTTTCCGCGCCGGTGATGAACCACTTGCGCCCCCGCAGGACGTAGCTGTCGCCCACCCTTTTCGCGGTGGTCATCATCATCCCCGGATCCGACCCCCCGCCCGGATGCGGCTCGGTCATCGCGAAGGAGGATGCCGCCTCGCCGGCCACGATCGGTGCCAGCCAGCGGTCTTTCTGGGCCCGCGTCGCGGCCTGTTCGAGGACCATCATGTTGCCATCGTCGGGCGCGGCGGAGTTGAACACGACGGGACCGAAGATCGACCGGTTCATCTCTTCGTAGCAGGTCGCCATGCCGACCCTCGCCAGCCCGCGCCCGCCGGTTTCCTCGGCCAGTTGCAGACACCAAAGCCCCGCATCCCGCGCCTTCGCCCGCAGATCCTTCAGCGCGGTAGCGCCGATGTTTTCATGCTCGTCCCAGGCTCCACGGTCTTGCTCGACGGGCAGGATCTCGGTCTCGACGAACTCCGCGACCTGTTTGCGAATGCTTTCCATCTGGGGGGAAATCGTGAAATCCATAGGCACAGTTCTTTCTATCGAGCGTTCGCTCGACAAATGACTCACGCCGTCGCCGCTTGTCAATCGAGCGTTCGCTCGATACGTTGGTTTTTATCAGCCCCGCCGACATCGCTATTGGGCCCCATCGAAGGACGTTTGCGTTGGAAATCAAGAGGCTTACACGCGACGATCTGTGCCGCTCCATGCTGGAACGCCAGGCGGCGGTGATCTCTGTTCAACAGCCCGACGTGGCCCTGAAGAAGCTGAAAGTCATCATTTCGGCGGCGCTGAAGCTGTCGAACAAGAAGGGCTTTCAGGCGATGTCGCTGCGCGATCTGTCAAGGGAATCCGGCGTCTCGATGGGCGGTCTCTACGCCTACTTCGACAGCAAGACGACGCTGCTCAACATGATCCTGACAGAGGTCGTCGATGCGGTCGAAACCGTCCTCGGAAACCCGCCCGAAGCCGTGACGCAGGACCCGGTCGAACACCTCAAGTGGCTGATCGCCGCGCATGTCCGCCTGACGGAGGACATGCTTCTCTGGTTCACCTTCGCCTTCATGGAGGCGAAGAATTTCCCCGCCAAGGAACGCGAAATGGCGGTGGGCAGCGAGGAATTTACCGAATCGCTCTTTGCCGAGGTCACCGCCCGCGCCATCGCCGAGAAGCGTTTCCGCCCGAACGTCACCCCGCTCTTGCCGACCATGATCAAGCCCCTGTTGCAGGACTGGTACGTCAAGCGGGCCAAGTACCGCCGCCGCGAGGTCTCGGTCGATGCGTATATCGAGGGGGTGCAGCAGATCGTTCTGGCGGCCGCCCTGCCGCTCGATCAACTCTCCTGACCCTGGTGGCCCGACCGCGGCCGCAGCCTTTCCCCAGCGAGACATTCCCATGACCACGACACACATGACCTGCATGGCTATCTCAAAGCCGGGCGCCCCCGACGTTCTGACGCCGCAGACCCGCCCGATCCCCGTGGCGGGCGAGGGCGAGGTCATCATCGAGGTCGCCGCCGCAGGGGTGAACTATCCCGATGTGCTGCAACGCCAGGGCCGCTACGCGGTGCCCCCCGGCGCCAGCGACCTGCCAGGTCTGGAAGTCGCAGGGACGATCGCGGCCATCGGCGACGGGGTGGATCAATGGCAGGTCGGTGACAGCATTTGCGCCCTCGTCCCCGGCGGCGGTTATGCCACCCATTGCCGGGCGCCTGCCGTTCAGTGCCTGCCGGTGCCCGCTGGCCTGTCGATGGCCGAGGCGGCGACCTTGCCGGAGGTCTATTTCACGATCTGGTTCAACCTCGCGATGCAAGGCAATCTGCGAGCCGCGAGGCGCATCCTGATCCACGGCGGCAGCGGCGGGATCGGCAGCGCGGCGATCCAGCTGGCCAAGGCGCTTGGCCTGACGGTCTTCACGACAGCCTCTGGCGCCGGCGCCGTCGCCTTCTGCACCGAGCTCGGCGCCGACGTCGTGATCGACTACAAGGCGCAGGATTTCGTGAAGATCATCGCGGACGAGACGGGTGGCGAGGGCGTCGACCTCGTGCTCGATATCGTCGGCGGCGATTACATCCAGCGCAACATGGCCTGCCTGGGGCAGAAGGGGCGGCTGGTGAACCTCTATTACCTGCAGGGCAGCACAGTCGAACTCGACATGATGCCGGTGCTGGCCAAGAACCTCGTCCTGACAGGGTCGCTGCTCAGACCGCAGCCGTTGGACGTGAAGGCCCGGATCGCGGCGGAGCTGGTGGAGAACGTCTGGCCCTTGCTGGAGACGGGGCAGATCCGGGCCGTTGTCGACACGGTCTTCGATCTCGAAGACGCGGCCGCGGCCCATGCCAGAATGGAGGCCGGGGGCCTGTCGGGCAAACTCGCCCTTCTGACGCAATCCGGGCGCGACCTGCGCGATGGCTAGAGATCAGCGGCGCGGGATCGAGTTTCCCAAAGGACAGTTCCGGTGAAGGATCTCGAAGGGCTGGTGGAATTCTGCGCGGTGGTCGAGAACGGCGGCTTCACCCGCGCCGGCGAGGCGATCGGGATGTCGGCGGCCTTCATCTCCCGGCGCGTCGCCGGCCTGGAAGCGCGGATCGGCGCGCGGCTTCTGCACCGGACAACCCGGCGCGTGAACCTCACCGACATCGGCGCGCAATACTACGAACGCGCCAAGGCCATCCTGACCGACATCGAAGCCCTCTCGTCGGACATGTCGGAACAGCAGGAGCTGGTCAAAGGCACGATCCGCGTGACCGCGGGCGGCGCCTTCGGCGAAGGCTGGGTCAGGGACGCGATTGTCGATTTCGCCGGCCAGTTCCTGGATGTCGAGATGGAATTGCTTCTGACCGACCGGCAGGTGGACATGGTCGCCGAGCGCTTCGACCTTGCGATCCGCCACGGCATGCCCAGAGATCCCGACCTGATCATGCGCCGCGTCTCATCGCGCCGGATGATCGTCTGCGGCGCCCCGGACTACTTTGCCAGGAAAGGGCTTCCCGAGGCGCCCGAAGACCTGCTGCATCACGATGGCCTGCGAACGAAGGGCCTGAAATGGCTTTTCTCGACCGGCGGCAACGAGCCGTACGAAATCCGCCCTCCGGCGCGGCTCTGGTCCAACAGCGGCCAGGTGCTCGCGCGCGCGGCGGAACAGGGGCTGGGCGTGGCCCGGCTGGCGGATGCCTATGTTGCCTCGGCCATCGAAGCGGGAAGACTGGTCAGGGTTCTGGAGGATTACGAGGTTCCGGCACAGGACATCGTGCTGTGCTATCCGTCGAAGGACTATCTGCCGTTTCGCGTCCGGAAACTGATCGAGTTCCTGGCAGCGCGAAGCCACGCTGGCGGGCTTCGATAGACGCGCCCAGCTGCAAGCGGGCCCATTGTTGATCACCGGCAATGGCGCGTTGCCCATTTTCCCGACTAATCGGCGGTCTCGCCCCAGTCCATATTTCTCCTGAACCGAAACCCGGACCTGTCCGCGGAAGGAGAAACCAATGCCCGAACCCAATATCCTCGTCGTCCTCACGTCGCATGACGAACTCGGCGAGACCGGCAACAAGACCGGTTTCTGGCTCGAGGAATTCGCATCGCCCTACTACGCTTTCCTCGATGCCGGGGCCACAGTGACGCTGGCGTCGCGCGATGGGGGCCAGCCCCCGATCGACCCCACCAGCGCCCTGGACGATTGGCAAACCGATGCGACGCGCCGCTTCAACGGTGACGAAGCCGGCAAGCAGGCGTTGGCCAATACGGCGAAGCTTTCCGACGTCGATGCCGGCTCGTTCGATGCCGTCTTCTTTCCCGGCGGCCACGGCCCGATGTGGGACTATCCCGAAAACGCGACGCTCGCGAACCTGATCGAGGCCTTCGACGAAGAGCACAAGCCGATCGGCGCCGTCTGCCACGGGCCCGTCGCGCTCGTCAGCGCGAAGAAGACCGATGGAACGCCGCTTGTCGCGGGCAAGAAGGTGACGGGGTTCACGAACGGCGAAGAGGCCGGCGTCGGCCTCACGCAGATCGTGCCGTTCCTTCTGGAAGACCGGCTGCGAAGCCTCGGCGGCGTCGTCACCAACGGCCCCGACTTCCAGCCCAACGTCGTCACCGATGGCAACCTCGTGACGGGTCAGAACCCGCAATCGTCGCAGCCAGCGGCTGAAGCCCTCCTCACCCTGCTTTCCAACTGAACCAAAGAGAGTCCCACATGTCGCTTCACGAAAATATCGCCGGTCTGAAAGCGCAGATCGAACAGAAACTCCCCGCCGCCACCCGGTCGATCATGGATCGGGCCACGGCTGACCTGCAGTCGTCCGGCATCATGGAGGGCACCATCAAGATCGACGACGCGCTGCCGAGTTTCACCTTGCCCAACCAGAACGGAACGCCCGTGAATCTCGAGCGGGTGCTGGCCAAGGGGCAGCTCGTCCTCAGCATTTTCCGCGGTGCCTGGTGCCCCTACTGCATGCTAGAACTGGAGGCTCTGGAGGCCCGGGCCCAGGGCTTTCGAGACGCGGGTGCCACGCTGCTGATCATCTCGCCGCAAAGCCAGGCGGCCTCGGCCAAGATGAAGGCCGACAAGGGGTTTTCCTTCGACATCCTCTCCGACCTCGGCAACCTCTATACCGAGAAGCTCGGCCTCGTCTTCTCGCTCCCCGATGACCTGCGCAAGATCTATTCCGGCATCGGCATCGACCTTCCGACGTTCAACGGCACCGATGCCTGGGAATTGCCCATGCCGGCCCGCCTGATCGTCGGGAAGGACGGCGTGGTTCGCGACGCCAATATCAACGCTGATTACACGATCCGGCCGGAGCCGGAAGAAACGCTGCGCACGCTCAAGAGCGCGCTCTGAAAAGTCGAGCGCAGCGTTTGGTTCCACCAGGCGCTGCGTTCTGGCCCTTGACGACCTCGACCGAGATCACGGCTGAGGCTGCTCCTCGTTCGCGTGCCTGCGTGGCGATTTTCCCATCACGCGCTTGAAGGCCAGACCGAACGCACTTTCCGATCCATAACCGAGGTCACGCGCGAGTTCCGCCACCTTTCGGCCTTCGCGCAGACGGTCAGCCGCAAGGATCATGCGCCAGCGGGTCAGGTAATCGACCGGGGCAAATCCGACTTGTTCGCGGAACCGTCGCGCGAAGTTCGAGCGCGACATCCCGGCAATCTCTGCCAGGGACATCAACGTCCAATCAGCCCCGGGAGATTCGTGGATCGCGTGCAGCGCCCGACCAAGCTGAGGATGGTGCAACGCGGGCAGCCAGCCGGGGTGAGGCCCCTCTCCGGATTGCACCAATCGCAGGGTCTTGATCAGGATGAGAGACGACAGATGGCGCAGCACAAGCTCGCTCCCCGGCCAGCCGGACCGCTGTTCGCCGACCAGCGAAGTCACCAGTTGCGACAGTTCCGCGGCTTCGGCGGAACCCTGACCGACAAGCACGACCGGGGGCAGCCCTGCCAGCAGCATCGACGCCGGAGCACCGCGCAGATCGAACCGGCAGGATACGATCTCGGCCCGGCCGCCGCCGTCCACGATGACGGGCGCGGCCTCCGGCGCGGCTGGGACGACGTCGGCTGCCGGAACCGGACGAATGCCGATGTGGCTGTATATCGAGAACCTTCGTCCGTGCGGCAGAAGCACGAAATCCCCCTCTCGCACCCGAACCGGGGGAGCGGAGCCCACGGCGATCCACGCGGCGCCTTTCAGAACGGCATTGCACTTCAGCGAGCCTTCCTGGTGCTCGAAACGCAACGCGAACCTCTCACCAAGATCCAGCACCGCGGCGCGGTGGCTTTGCGGTCGTGCGGTGGCCAACATGTCGGAAAGCGGATCCATGCGCCTCTCAGGTCGGTCAGATTTGGAGACTATGACAACATCTTTTGCGACTTTTGCCTATAGTTCGTCTTAAACCGCTGGTCCATCTTCTTCCAAGGACAACTGGGGATCAGACGAATGAAGGTCTTTGTTACGGGTGCAACCGGATATGTCGGCGCGGCGATTGTGCGGGAGCTCTTGCGGAACGGTCACGAGGTGCTTGGCCTGACCCGCTCGAAAGCGTCAGCCGAAACCTTGCGCGAACTCGGGGGTGCGCCGTTTGAAGGCGACCTCGGCGAACTGGACAGGCTGGCGCAGGGGGCGCGCGAATGCGACGCCGTGATCCACCTGGGGTTCAACCACGATTTTTCCCGGTTCGAGAAATCCTGTGCTGACGATGCAGAGGTGGTACGGGCCATCGGCGCGGCTCTGAAAGGCTCCGCCCGGCCCTTCGTGGTGACGTCCGGCATCGCTGTTCTGGCCGGTATGGGCGCGACGCTCGACGAAACCGTCAACCCGCCCCGAACCGGCCAAGCCCATCCCCGCGCGCAGACCGAATTGGCTGCTACCGAAGTTTCGGAGAGTGGCGTGAAGGTTTCCGTCGTTCGGCTTTCGCCCTCGGTTCATGGCGCGGGAGACAAAGGTTTCGTGAAGTTCGTCGCCGACTTCGCGCAAAAGAACGGTGTGTCGGCCTATGTCGGTGACGGGGCGAATTGCTGGCCGGCGGTGCATCGCGACGATGCCGCAGAACTTTACCGACTTGCCCTTGAGGCTGCCGGGGATGGGGTCACTTACCATGCCGTGGCCGAACAGGGGGTGACCTTCCGCGCGATTGCGGAGGCGCTCGGGCACCGCATGGGCCTGCCGGCAGTCAGCCTGGCCGCAGAAGACGCCGCGGCTCATTTCGAGTGGTTCGCGCCCATGGCCGCGCTCGATCTTCGATCCGATAGCGCACGCACACGGAAGGCGCTTGGATGGCAACCCAGCGGGCCCACCCTTTTGGAAGACATCGCCGGCGGCGCCTATGACGGATGAACTCCGAGGGCGCTCAACACTGCTACTTCCGCCCCCGCACCAGCGTATCGCCCACATCCAGCGAGGGCGTCAGCACCACGCGTTCGCGGGTCGGGCCGGTCTCGCCGTCGCCGGCGCGGCGGGCGATGATCTCGGCGGCGGCGCGGCCGATCTCCATCCGGCAGGCATCCATCGTGGCGAGGCGGCGGGGCATGCCGTCGAGCAGTTCCACCCCGTTGAACCCCGCCAGCCCGATCCGGCCCGGCACGTCGATCCCGTTCTCCAGGCACCAAAGCAGCCCGCCGGCGCCGATCATGTCGTTCGAATAGTAGAGGAAATCGAGGTCGGGCGTGCGCTTCAGGATCGTCTCGGTCATCTCGCGACCCTTGGCCAGCGCCGAGCCGCCGGAATAGAATTCCTGGTCGGCCACCTCGATCCCCGCCTTGGCGAGCGCCTCGGTCAGACCCTCGAACCGCTTCCGCGCGCGGTGGTCGAGCGGCATCTTTGTGCCGAGGAAGCCGATCCGCTTGTAGCCCGCCTCGGCGATGGCGCTGCCCATCTTGCGCCCGGCGCGGCGGTGGGAAATGCCCACCACGCTATCGACCGGCTCGCCATCGACATCCATGATCTCGACCACGGGAATACCGGCGGCGCGCAGCATCGCGCTCGACGCCTCGGAGTGTTCCAGCCCGGCGATGATCACCCCCGAGGGCCGCCATGACAGCATCTCGTAGAGCACCGCCTCTTCCCGCTCGGGGCGGTAGTTGGTGACACCGACCACGGGCTGCAGAGGCGTGTCATCGAGCACTTCGGAAATGCCCATCATCACCTCGGGGAACACCATGTTCGACAGCGAGGGGATGATCACCGCGACCAGGTTCACCCGCTGAGAGGCCAGGGCGCCGGCGATCTTGTTGGGCACGTAGCCCAGCTGTTTGGCCGCCTGCAGCACCTTTTCGCGCGTCGCCTCCGAGACCTCGCCGCGATTGCGCAGCACCCGGCTCACCGTCATTTCGGAAACGCCGGAGGCTTCCGACACGTCGCGCAGCGTCAGCGGGCGCGGTGCGGCTGGGGGGCGGGGATCGGTCAAGGGCTCTGTCCTCGGTGATGTGCCGGGCGATGTTACCCGTAACATGCGCGCTGTCCAAGAGCCTGCCGCCGGCCGCGCGGGGCTTGCCACAGCGGGCGCGAGCGGCGAAAAGGGCGCCCGTGGTCCCGTGGCTCAACTGGATAGAGCAGCCCCCTCCTAAGGGGCAGGTTACAGGTTCGAATCCTGTCGGGATCACCAGCACCGCCCCCGCACCGCACAAAAGCTGATGGCACCCCCCATTGTGAAGCGCCGCAGAGTCCGGCTAGCCTGACGGCATTCCTGTTCACATAGGGAGGCTACAATGAACAGACGTTCCTTTTCCCTCATCGGGGCCGCGATCGTGGGGCTCGCCACGGCGGGGATCGCCGTGGCCCAGGCGCCGCAATTCTTCCGCATCGGCACCGGCGGCACGGCCGGCACCTACTACCCGATCGGCGGGCTGATCGCGAACGCGATCTCCAACCCGCCGGGTTCGCGTTCCTGCGACGAAGGCGGCTCCTGCGGCGTGGAAGGGCTGATCGCCACGGCGCTCTCGGCCAACGGTTCGGTCGCCAACGTCAACGCCATTGCCGGCGGGGCGCTGGAATCGGGCTTCTCGCAATCCGACGTGGCCACCTGGGCGCAGACCGGCACCGGCATCTGGGAAGATCGCGAACCGGTCGAGAAGCTGCGCGCCATCGCCAGCCTCTATCCCGAAACGATCCACCTCGTCGCTTCGGCCGACAGCGGCATCTCCTCGCCGGCCGATCTGGCGGGCAAGACCGTCTCGCTCGACGAGCCGGGCTCGGGCACGCTGGTGGATGCGCGGATCATCCTCGAGGCCTATGGTCTTTCCGAAGATGACGTCGAGGCCGAATACCTCAAGCCCGACCAGGCGGCCGAGCGTATGCGCGATGGCGCCATGGATGCGTTCTTCTTCGTCGGCGGTTTCCCGGCCGGCGCAATCGCCGAACTGGCCAGCCAGGACGACATCACGCTCGTCCCGATCTCGGGCGCCGAGGCCGAGGGCATCGTGAGTGAATACACGTTCTTCGCCTCCAACACCGTGCCCGGCGGCACCTATGAAGGCGTGGACGAAGACGTGACGACGCTTTCGGTCGGCGCGCAGTGGATCACCTCGGCCGATCAGCCGGAGGATCTGATCTACAACGTCACCAAGGCGCTGTGGAACGAGAACACGCGCAAGCTGCTCGACAGCGGGCACCAGAAGGGCAAGGAAATCACGCTCGAGACCGCGCTCGACGGTGTGGGCATCCCGCTGCACCCGGGTGCCGAGAAGTTCTATCGCGAACAGGGCATGATCGACTGATCCCCCGCGACATCGCGACACGACCTGCCGCCGGCCCCGTGGCCGGCGGTTCCATTTGCGCACGCGCGTGGCTTGGGGCTAGGCTGGCCCAAAGCGCCCCGAAGCGGCGCACGACACGGGGGGCGAGACATGAGCCGTGAAAGCGACCGCGCCGAGAGCATGACCGAAGAGGAAATGCGCGCGCTGGAAGAGCAGTTCGACAGCGAGGTGCGGTTCCGGCCGTTGCTGAAGCCGCTGGCGATCTTCACCGCCACGGCCTTGTTCATCCTGTCGTGCTATCACTTCTACACGTCGGGCTACGGCATCCCGCGCGCCACGACGCACCGGGGCACGCACCTGGCCTTCACGCTGGGGCTGGTCTTCCTGTCATTCGTGTTCTGGAAGCGCGGGCAAGAGCCGCGCAATACGCTGCTGACCCCGCTCGGCCTGCCGCTGCACGACTGGATCCTGGCGATCGCGGGTGTCGTCTCGGCCCTCTACGTGCCGTTCATCTTCAACGATCTGGCGATGCGGGTGGGCGATCCGTTGCCGATCGACGTGGCGATGGGCACGATCCTGATCGTGGTGCTGCTGGAGGCCACGCGCCGCGCGATGGGCTGGCCGCTGCCGGTGATCGCGCTCTTGTTCATCGCCTACGCCTATTTCGGGCAATCCATGCCCGGCGTGCTGACGCATCCCGGCGCCAGCTGGAACAACATCGTCAACCACCTCTACCTCACCTCGCAGGGGATCTACGGCACGGCGCTGGGCGTAATCTCCACCTACGTGTTCCACTTCGTGCTGTTCGGCGTGATGGCCACGCGGATCGGGCTGGGGCAGCTGTTCATCGATCTCGCCTCGGCGCTGGCGGGGCGGTTCGCGGGCGGGCCGGCGAAGGTTTCGGTGCTGTCCTCCGCCATGCTCGGCTCGATCTCGGGCTCGTCGATCGCCAACACGGTGACGACCGGCTCGCTGACGATCCCGGCGATGATCCGCATCGGCTATCCCCGCCACTTCGCCGCGGCGGTCGAGGCGGCCTCTTCCACCGGCGGGCAGATCACGCCGCCGGTGATGGGGGCCGTGGCCTTCCTGATGATCGAATACCTGGGCGTGCCGCTCACCACGATCCTGACGGCGGCGCTGGTGCCCGCCTTCATGCACTTCTTCGGCGTGCTGGTGCAGGTGCACCTCGAGGCGCGCCGCCGCGGCCTGCGCGGGCTGACGAAGGATGAACTGCCGGTCGCATGGGCGGTGTTCAAGGCTGGCTGGCTGACGACCGTGCCGCTCTTCGTGCTGGTGGCGATCCTTCTGTCGGGCAAGACACCCTACCTCGCCGCCTTCTGGGGCATCCTGACCTGCATCCTTGTGCTGATCATCCAGAACATCATCCGCCACGATCTGGCGACGGCGGCCCGGGAATCGGTGCGCGAGCTGTGGGAGGGCTTCGTGCTGGGCGCGAAATACTCGCTCTCGGTCACCGCCGCCGCGGCGCTCGTCGGCGTCATCATCGGCGTGGTTACGCTGACAGGCGTGGGCTTCCGCATCGCCTACCTGGTGACTTCGGTCGCCGCGGGCTGGGCCGAGAACGTGGATGCCTGGTTCGCCTTCCTGCCCTTCGACATTATGAGCGTCGAGGGTCTGACGCTGCTGTTCACGCTGATCATGACGGCCATCGTCTGCGTGCTGATGGGCTGCGGCATTCCGACCACGGCCAATTACCTGATCATGATCGCCGTCGCGGCGCCGATCCTCGGGCTGCTGGGGGTAGAGCCGATCGTGGCGCACTTCTTCGTCTTCTATTACGGCGTGCTGGCCGACATCACGCCACCAGTGGCGCTAGCCGCCTATGCCGCGGCGGGCATCGCGGATGCCAACGCCTTCAAGGCGGGCAACACGGCCTTCCGGTTGGGTATGGGAAAGGCGCTGGTGCCGTTCGTCTTTGTCTTCCAGCCGGCCATGCTGATCGTGACCGAGGGCTTCACCTGGGGCGCGTTCATCCTGGCCACGGGCGGAGCGATGCTGGGGATCTGGGTGCTTTCGGCTGCGATCGCGAACTGGCTGTTCGCGCCGCTGCGTGGGTATGAGCGGTTCCTCATGGTGATCGCGGCGCTGCTGCTCGTCGCGCCCAGCCTGCCGGCCACGCTGGCGGGGCTGGTGCTGCTGCTGCCGGCGATCTTGCGGCAATTGCCCGATCTCACCGGGGCACGGCGGAGCGCGGCATGACCGCTCAGACCATGCGGATCACATCCTTGGCGACGGCCAGCATATAGCCCTTGCGGGCGATGTTCTTGACCAGAAGCTCGCTGACGATCTGGTTGCCCAGCGCGTCGCGCAGCCGCTTGATCCGCGTCGCGCCCGCCGCCTCGTCGCAATCGGCGGCGGAGCGGCCCGAGATCATCGCCTCGATCTGCGCGCCCGACAGCACGTCTTCATCCATGCGCGCCTCGGCCAGCACCGAAAGCGTCTCGATTGCGGCTTCGGTCAGGCGGAATTCCATGTTGTTGAGGTAGACGGTGTTCTCCTCCCGCGAGATCAGCAGGGAGGAGACCTGGATGCCGTTGCGCTCGATCTCGCCCATGCGGCGGTTGAGCGCGACGATCATCACCAGGAAGACCAGCGCCGCCACCAGAAGCGCGGTGGCAAAGACCAGCAGCACGAAGATCACCATGCGGTAGCTCGCCAGCGTCTCGGCAAAGGCGGTGCCGCTTTGGGCGAGGATCTCGAGCAGCTTGATCTCGGCGCCCGAGGTCAGATCGTCATTGGCGACGAACAGCGCCTCGACCCGCGCGTTGAACGCGTTGGCGTCGGGCAGGCTGAGGAACAGGAAGATCGCGGCCAAGAGCAGGATCAGCACGATCGCGGCAATGCCGACCGTGACCACCCGCCCGCCGAACCGCCCGTCAATAGCGGAGGAAATATTCGCCGGCACCCGCCTTCTTCTCCTGCAACTGGCTTTCGTCGAACGTGCCCACGATATTGAGCAGCGTCCACCCCCCGCGTTCAAGCCGCGGGCGCAGCGCCTCGGCGGCGGATTGCTTGTCGCAGGCGCCCTCGGGCAGTTCGGCCACGCCGTAATGCAGCTTCAGCGGATCGTCGCGCTTGGCCTTGTAGCCGGCATAGCAGGCGGCCTGCGCGGCACTGGCGGCCAGCGCGAGCAGAATCGTGATGACGAGGGCGGTGAGGTACAGTCGCATAGTGTCAGCCTGACCGCGCGGGCGGCGCTATTCAATAACATCCGGCCTATCGCACGTCGCTATTCGCTAACCGGGGGCTGTTATTGCCTGATCCTCGCCGCCGGGGTCAGCCTGTTCGCATCAGGCCGCGCGCCAGCGCCGGCACGCCAACAGGAAGGATGTTCCGATGAAAAGATCTCTCGCAATGATGCTCGCCCTCGCTCTTGCGCTCGGCTCCGTCGTCGCGTCGCCGGCCCGCGCCGCTTCCGACCGCGAGGTTGCCGGCGTTCTGATCGGCGCGCTGGCGCTGGTGGCGATCGGCAAGGCGGTGGTCGACCGAAACGAGCGGCGCAAGCAGGAACAGGCAGAGGTGTCGCGCCGGCAGGCAGAGGTGTCGCGCCGGCATGACGAGGCGCCGCGCATCTATAGCGGCCGGCCGCCGGTGCAGCCGGGGCTCGGCCGCGGCCAGGGCCTTGGCGAACCGCGCGGGCCGCTGGCAAGGCGCGCGATGATTCCCGCCGTCTGCGCGCGGGCCGGCTATGGCAGCGCCGCGCATACGGCGCGCTACATCCCCGGCTGGTGCCTTGAGCGCAACATGCGCGACGCCCGCACTCTGCCGGCCTCGTGCCAGCGCCTCATCCAGACACGCGACGGGCTGCGCACCTTCTTCGAGGCGAGCTGCCTCACGCGCATGGGTTACCGGGTCGAGGCGCGCCGCTAGCGCGCATCGGGCAGGGGCGCGGCTGTCCCCAAATCCGCCGCGCCCCGCACTGGCGGGCAGGCCACGCGCCTGCCCGCCTTCTTTTACGCGCCGGCAATCCCCGCGTCGGGCACTTTTCCCTTGAGCCGCGCGCCCGGCCGCGATTCACTGCGGCCATGCAATTCCCCGACGATGCCTTCGAATCCGCCGCCCGCGCCCGCGGGGCCCGATACGTCGCCGGTGTCGACGAGGTGGGCCGCGGCCCCTGGGCAGGGCCCGTCGTGGCCGCCGCCGTCTGGCTGGATCCCGAATGCCTGCCCGAGGGGCTCAACGATTCCAAGCAGCTGAACGCCGAGCGGCGGCAGGAACTGGCGCTGCAGATCCGCGCCTGCGGCATCGTCTCGATCGCCGAGGCCAGCGTGGAAGAGATCGACGCGCTCAACATCCTCGCCGCCTCGCACCTCGCGATGCAGCGCGCCGTGGCCGGGCTGGCCGTGGCCGCCGATCACCTGCTGATCGACGGCAACCTCCTGCCCAAGTCGCTGCCCTGCGGGGCCGAGGCGATCATCGGCGGCGACGGGCGCTCGGTCTCGATCGCGGCGGCCTCGATCGTGGCCAAGGTGCACCGCGATGCGCTGATGGCACGGCTGGCCGACCACCATCCCCATTACGGCTGGGAGACGAATGCCGGCTATGGGACAAAAAAGCATCAGCAGGGGCTCCGAGATTTCGGAGTGACCCCACACCATAGGCGTTCGTTCAAACCTGTCCACAATATCTTGTATCAAGCAGAATCAGTAAGTCCCTGATTCGAAAAAAGAAATTGACGCCGATTCGGCTTTGACTCATCTTTTCCACAACAACGAAGCGCACAAAGCGCGGGACAGAGGCAGAGATGAGAACGAAGACGAAAGAGGCAGCCGCCGCGCTGCCGCTCAACCAGATTTTGCCGGGTGACTGCGTCGAAGTGATGCGCAGCCTGCCCGCCGGTTCCATCGATCTGATTTTCGCCGATCCGCCCTACAACCTGCAACTGCGTGGCGATCTGCACCGTCCCGACAATTCCAGAGTGGATGCCGTCGATGACCATTGGGATCAGTTTTCGAATTTTGAGGCTTACGATCAGTTTACGCGCGCCTGGCTCGCCGAGGCACGCCGCCTGCTCCGCCCTGACGGGGCGATCTGGGTCATCGGATCGTATCACAACATCTTCCGCGTCGGCGCGGCGCTCCAGGATCAGGGCTTCTGGATCCTCAACGATGTGATCTGGCGCAAGACCAACCCGATGCCGAACTTCCGCGGCAAGCGGCTGACCAACGCGCACGAGACGATGATCTGGGCCTCGCGCGCCGAGGGGGCGAAATACACATTCAACTACGAGGCGCTGAAGGCCCTGAACGAGGGCGTGCAGATGCGCTCCGACTGGTTGCTGCCGATCTGCAATGGCGGCGAGCGGCTGAAGGATGAGCATGGCGACAAGGCGCATCCCACGCAGAAGCCCGAGGCGCTGCTGCACCGGGTGATCCTGGGCGCCACCAATCCCGGCGACGTGGTGCTCGATCCGTTCTTCGGCACCGGCACGACGGGGGCCGTGGCCAAGATGCTCGGCCGCGATTACATCGGCATCGAGCGCGAGGAGGCCTATCGCCGCGTGGCCGAGAAGCGCATCGCCAATGTCCGCAAGTTCGATCGCGAAGCGCTGGAGGTCTCGGCCTCCAAGCGCGCCGAGCCGCGCGTGCCCTTCGGGCAGCTGGTGGAGCGGGGCATGCTGCGGCCGGGCGAAGAGCTCTACTCGATCGGCGGGCGCTACAAGGCCAAGGTGCGCGCCGACGGCACGCTGATCGGCAACGATGTGAAGGGCTCGATCCATCAGGTCGGCGCCCACCTGGAAGGCGCGCCCTCCTGCAACGGGTGGACATACTGGCACTTCAAGCGCGACGGCAAGACGGTGCCGATCGACGTGCTGCGCCAGCAGATCCGCGCTGAGATGAGCTGACACCATTTCTACGGTTACCGCCGGTGCCTGTGGCCTGACTTCCACGGCATCACCTTGCCCCGCCCTCACCGGCGGGGCATTTTTCGTGCAGTCAGAGGGAGTGCAAGATGGCCGGCACGATCACGGGGCCCGACGGGGTGGAACGCTGCGGCTGGTGCGGCACGATCCCGGAGTTCATTCCCTATCATGACGAGGAATGGGGCTATCCCGTCACCGACGACACCCGCCTGTTCGAAAAGCTGTGCCTGGAATCCTTCCAATCGGGCCTGTCGTGGCGGACGATCCTGAACAAGCGCGAGAACTTCCGCGCCGCCTTCGACGGGTTCGATTTCCGCCGCATGGCGGAATACGGCGCCGGCGACGTGCAGCGCCTGCTGGGCGATGCCGGGATCATCCGGCACCGCGGCAAGATCGAGGCGGTGATCAATAACGCCGCCCGCGCGGTGGAGCTGGTGGAAGAGGCCGGATCACTGGCCGCGCATGTCTGGCGTTTCGAGCCGGAAAGCGGCCCTAACCCGCCGCAATCCGCGTCGATCACGCCGGAATCGGTGGCGCTGTCGAAGGATCTGAAGAAGCGCGGCTGGCGCTTCGTCGGCCCGACGACGGTGTTCGCCTTCATGCAGTCGATGGGGCTGGTCAACGACCATGCCGAGGGCTGCGCGCTGCGCACCAAGTCGGACAGCCTCCGCGCCGCGCTGAGGCGCCCCTAGGCTCCGCGCGGCGGCGGGTTGGTGCCGTCGCGATAGGCGCTCCAGTCGGTGATGTGCGGATAGTGATGCTGCCGCCACGCGCGCACGCGGGGGTTCATCCGGCGCCGCCATATCGGGGGGACCATGGCGAGCGCGCCCATGATCGGATAGCCGAAGGGTAGTTGCGGCGCCTCGTCCTCCGCATAGTTCTGCAAGAGCGGGAAGCGCCGGTCGGGCTTGTAGTGGTGATCGGAATGGCGCTGGAGGTTGATCATCAGCCAGTTCGTCGCCGTGTGCGCGGCGTTCCAGGAATGGCGCGGCTTCACGTGTTCATAGCGCCCGTCGCCGAGATATTCGCGCGTCAGGCCGTAATGCTCGATGTAATTGACGAGCTCCAGCTGCCAGATCGCCACCAGCGCCTGCCCCAAAAACAGAACCAGCCCATGCCAGCCGCCCACCAGCAGCGCCAGGGCCAGGAAGCCGGCCTGCAGCGCGGCATAGCGCCAGAACGGATTGGTGCGGTGCAGCGGCCCGAACCCCCGGCGCGCCAGCATCGCGGCCTCGGCGCGCCAGGCCGAGACGGGGCATTCCCGCAATACGCGCAGGAAGAAGTGGTGGAACCCCTCGTTGTAGCGCGCCGTCACCGCGTCGCGCGGGGTGCCGACATGACGGTGATGCACCAGCAGATGCTCCGACCGGAAGTGCGAATAGAGCACCGCGGCGAGCAGCAGGTCGCCCAGCCACCGCTCCAGCCGGTTGCGCTGGTGCAGCAATTCGTGGGCATAGACGATCCCGATCGTGCCCGCGGCGATGCCGATTCCGAAAACCAGCCCCGCCTGTTCCCACAGCCCGAGGTGATACGTGCGTGTGATCCAGGCAATCGTGCCGAAAACCAGGAGCATCTGCACCGGGAACCAGATGAGCGTGATGGCGCGGTGCCAGAAAAGCTCGGCTTCGGGGGTCTGCGGGTCGGGGTTGCCGGCATTCAGCCCGGTCAGCGCGTCGAGGATGGAGAACAGCCACCAGGCATAGGCCGGGCCCAGCAGCACCAGCCATCCGCCATACCACGCGCCCAGCGCCACCATCGGCAGCATGCCGAGCGACAGCCAGAAGGGCAGCGCGGCGGTCAGCGCTCCGTGCGGCGCGGGAGAGGCGGTTTCGGTCATGGCGCGCAGTCTATTGCTTCGGCTGCGCTCGCGAAACGCCTTCTTTCGTCGCATCCCGCGCCAAGTCGTAGGCCTTGCGCATCAGCGTGGGCAGATCGGCGGGGCGCAGGCGCATGAAGCTGCCCGAGGCGGGTGCGGTCGCCGCGCCCTCGGGCACCTCGCCGTGATAGACGGTGAGGATCAGGTGGAAATGGGTGAATGTGTGTCTGACTTGGCCGATTTCGCGCCAGTCGAGCGGCAGGGGCGGCTGCGGCGGGGGCGCTGTCTCGGCCCAGTCGCCGCCGGGCCAGCCGAGCATGCCGCCGAGGAGCCCGCGTTCCGGCCGCCGCTCGAGCAGCCATTCCTCGCCGCGGCGCGCCAGGAACACCGCGCCGTGCCGCACGGGCTTCGCCGCCTTCGGGCTGCGGCGCGGCAGCTCGCCCGCGATGTCGGCCGCGCGGGCGGCGCAGAGATGGCTGGCCGGGCAGATGCCGCAGGCGGGGCTGCGCGGCGTGCAGATCGTGGCGCCGAGATCCATCACCGCCTGGGCGTAATCTCCGGGCCTTTCGAGCGGCGTGTGGCGCGCCGCCAGCTCGCGCAGGTGCGGCTTGCAGGCAGGTAGCGGCTGCTCCACCGCGTGCAGGCGGGCCATGACACGCTCCACGTTCCCGTCGACCACGGTCTCGGGCCGGTCGAAGGCGATGGCGGCAATGGCCGCAGAGGTATAGGGGCCGATCCCCGGCAGGGCCTGCAGGGCCGGCGCGGTGTCGGGAAACTCCCCGCCCAGCTCGCCCGCCACGACGCGCGCACAGCGCAGCAGGTTGCGGGCGCGGGCGTAGTATCCCAGCCCCGCCCATTCGCCCATCACGTCGGCATCCTCCGCCGCAGCCAGCGCGCCGACATCGGGCCAAAGCGTCACGAAACGCCTGAAATAGTCTCTGACAGCGGCCACCGTCGTCTGCTGCAACATGATCTCCGACAGCCACACGGCGTAGGGATCGGGCCGCACGCCTTGTGCCCGCGCCTGCGGGCCCACGCGCCAAGGCAGCGCTCGGGCATGCCGGTCATACCAGGGCAGCAACGCCCCGGAGAGTTCGCTTTCACGCAATCTTTATGCTCCGCCACCTGCCTTTGCGCTGGCCTCGCGCCTTGTGCCACCTAGAATAGCCGCCGAACGACGAGAGGCCAGCGGATGAGCGCGAAAGGAACGCGAGGCAGGAGTGGGGATGCGCCCAAGGGCGCGCCCGCCACCCGCCGCATGCGCGGGTTCGAGCCTGCCGCCGGCCTGTTGCAGACCCGCATCCGCAAGGCGGGCGAGACGCGCGGCTTCGCGATTGCCCGGCTGCTCACCCACTGGCCCGAGATCGTGGGCGAGGCGACCGCCGCCGTCACGCGGCCGGTGCGGGTTTCCTACCGGCAATCGGGCTTCGGGGCGACGCTGACGCTGCTGACCACCGGCGCCAATGCCCCGATGATCCAGGCCGACCTGCCGCGCATCAAGGACAAGGTGAATGCCTGCTACGGCTATGCCGCGATCAGCCACATCCGGCTGACCCAGACGGCGCCCGAAGGCTTTGCCGAAGGCCGCGCGCAGTTCGATCACGCCCGCCCGAAGGCGGCCGAGGTCCCCGCCGCGCCGCCCGAACCGGGCCCCGAGGCGCAGAGCTACGCACGGAAGGTCCGTGACCCCGATCTTCGCGCGGCCATTGAACGGCTGGCGCAAAACGTTCTATCCCGAAACCGGAAATCATGACAGGCAGGCAGACATGCAGAAGACACTGATCCTCATCGTGGCGCTGGTGGCGCTGGCTGGCGGGGGCTACGCGCTCTACCAGTCGCGGCAGGCCCAGCCAGTGCAGATGTCGCAGATCACACAGGTGGCCGACGAGGCGGCGGATGTCGATACGTCCGAGATCGTCGAGATGCAGATCGGCAATCCCGATGCGGATGTGACGGTGATCGAGTACGGCTCCTTCACCTGCCCGCATTGCGCCTCGTTCAGCCAGGGCGCCTACAAGCAGATCAAGGCCGATTACATCGACACCGACAAGATCAACTTCATCCACCGCGAAGTGTATTTCGACCGCTTCGGCCTGTGGGCGGGGATGGTCGCGCGCTGCGGCGGGCCCGAGCGGTATTTCGGCATCGCCGATCTGATCTACAAGACGCAGAAGGAATGGCTGCAATCGGGCAACCCGGCCGATATCGCCGAGGCGCTCAAGAAGATCGGCCGCACCGCCGGCATCCCGAACGAGCAGCTCGATGCCTGCCTCCAGGATGGCGAGAAGGCCGAGGCGCTCTATGCGCTGTTCCAGAAGCAGGCCGCCGAGCATGACGTGAAAGGCACGCCGACCTTCATCATCAACGGCGAGAAATACTCCAACATGGCGTACGACGATTTCGCCGCCGTGCTGGACGAGAAGCTCGGCGAGTGAGCGCACCGCTGGAAGGCGTGCGCGTCATCGAACTGGCGCGCATCCTGGCCGGCCCCTGGGCCGGCCAGACACTGGCCGACCTCGGCGCCGACGTCATCAAGGTGGAAAGCCCCGAGGGCGACGATACGCGCCGCTGGGGCCCGCCCTTCGTGACGCGGGGCGAGGATGTCTCGGCCTCCTATTTCCATTCCTGCAACCGCGGCAAACGCTCGGTCACCGCGGATTTCCGCACCGAAGAGGGCCAGGCGCTGGTACGCGATCTGGTGGCGGGGGCCGACATCCTGATCGAGAACTTCAAGCTTGGCGGGCTGGCCAAGTACGGGCTGGATTACGACAGCCTGCGCGAGGTGAACCCCGCGCTGATCTACTGCTCGATCACCGGCTTCGGGCAGACCGGGCCCTACGCGCACCGGGCGGGATACGATTACATCATCCAGGGCATGTCGGGGCTGATGTCTGTCACCGGCGATCCGTCGGGTCAGCCGCAGAAGGTGGGCGTGGCGGTGACCGATATCTTCACCGGCCTCTATGCCACCTCGGCCATACTCGCCGCCCTGCACCAGCGCGGGCAGACGGGGCAGGGCCAGCATATCGACATGGCGCTGCTCGACGTGGCGGTGGCGATCACGGCGAACCAGGGGATGAACTACCTGACGACCGGCACGCCGCCGCAGCGGATCGGCAACGCGCACCAGAACCTGACGCCCTACCAGGTGTTCGATTGCGCCGATGGCTGGATCATCATCGCAACCGGCAATGACCGGCAATACCAGCGCCTGTGCCGCCTGCTCGGCGTGGGCGAGATGGCCGAGGCGCCGGAATACCGCACCAATGCCGACCGCATCGCCAACCGCGCCGAGATGACGCGCCGGCTGACCGAGGCGACGATGCGCTTCACCAAGGCCGACCTGCTGGCCGCCTGCGAGGCCGAGGGCGTGCCCGCCGGGCCGATCAACGATTTCGCCGAGGTCTTCGCCGATCCCCACGTCGTGCATCGCGGCATGCAGGTGGAGCTTGGCGGCGTGCCCTCCGTCCGCCCGCCGTTCCGTTTCTCGGACGCCGAGGTGGCGCTGGAACGGCCGGCGCCGACGCTCGACGAACACGGGGCCGAGATAAGGGGCGAGGCGAAGCGGCGCTAGAGCCCGGTCTGGGCCAGGGCGGCGTCGAAGGGGCCCCAGTCCGCCACGTTGAGGCGCACCGGCAGCGTCAGCACCTTGGCGCGGAAGGCGGCGGGCAGGCGCACGGCGTCTTTCTCGGTGGTCACGAGCTGGGCGCCGAGCGCGAGGCTCTCCATCTCCAGCCGTTTCATCAGGGCGGGTGTCAGCGGCTGGTGATCCGAAAGCGCCTCGGCACGCAGCAGATCGGCGCCGAGATCGCGCAAGGTGGCGAAGAACTTCTCGGGCCTGCCGATCCCGGCGAAGGCCAGCACCTTCTGCCCGGCCCAGTCCATCCCCGTCTGCAACACGTCAAGCCGGGCCGTCATCAGCGGCACGCTCACGGCGTCGCCCCAGTGGCGGGCAAACGCCTCTTGCGCCGCGTCGCCGCCGATCGCCAGCGCCAGATCGGCCCGCGCCATGCCGCGCGCGACGGGCTCGCGCAGAGGCCCGGCGGGGATGACGCGGCCATTGCCGAAGCCGGCCTCGGCGTCGATGACGATGAGCGAGATGTCCTTCACCGGGTCGGGGTTTTGGAAGCCATCGTCGGTGATCACCAACGTGGCGCCCGCGGCGGCGGCGGCGCGGGCGCCGGCCAGCCGGTCGCGCGCCACCCAGACCGGCGCGAAAGCGGCCAGCAGCAGCGGTTCGTCGCCCACATCGGCGGCGGAGTGGTGGGCGGGCTCCACCTGCACAGGGCCTTTTAGCGCGCCGCCATAGCCGCGGCTCACCACGTGCACGACATGGCCGCGCGCCTGCATCCGGGCGACAAGCGCAATGACGGTGGGCGTCTTGCCCGTGCCCCCGGCGGTGAGGTTGCCGACGCAGATCACCGGCACACCGGCCTGCCCGCCAGGCCGCGCCACGCGCCGCGCCGTCGCCCCGGCATAGAGGGCCGCGAGCGGGGCCAGCGTGCGCGCCTGCCAGCCGGGCCGCGCGGGCGGGCGGTTCCAGAAATCAGGCGGGCGCATCTTTGGCCTCGCGCATGTCGAGCGCGTCGAAGACGAGCCGGGTGATCCGGTCAGAGACCTCGGCGCCCGAGGAACACACCTCCCACGCCGCGTGCGCCATCATCGCCACCTTGTCGGGCGCCTGCAGCATCTCGATCGCCTGCACCAGCTCGGCCCTATTGCCCACGCTCACCGCCGCGCCGGCCCCGGCGAGGCGCCCATAAGGCCCCCGCCAGGCGCCGATCTGGCCGCCATGCACAACGGCCGAGCCCAGCGCGGCGGGTTCATACGGGTTGCGGCCCGGCCCGCCCGAAAAGGTCTGCCCCATGAAGGTCACCGTGGCGAGGCGATACCACAGGCCCGGATCTTCGCTGGCATCGGCGATGAACACCTGGCAATCGGAATCCGGCGCGGCCAATTCCGTCCGCAACGCTGTATCGAGGCCCAGCGCCTCGGCCGCATCGCGCAGGGCACCGGCGCGGGCGGGATCATCGGGCACGAGGATCAACAGCAGCCGGTGGAACTTCCGCAAAGCCGCGAGATGCGCGGTGAGGATGTCTGCCTCTTCCGAGGGGTCGGGCATCATCGCCAGCCAGACGGGCCGCGCCGCCAGCGCCGCCGACAGATCGGCGCGCTCGGCCTCGTCACAAGGCAGCGCGACGGCGCCCTCCTCGAGGAAGCCCACCTCTTCCAGCGCCCAGCTGGGCACGCCGTTGTGCAGGTGCCGCTCGTAGCTGGCGGAATCTCCCGCAAGCGTGCGGTTGAACCGCCGCAGCAGCGCCCTGCGCATGCCAGGCGCCTGCCGCCAAGGCCGCGCACCGGGCACGGCGCGGGGGCCGTCCATCGCGAAGATCGGTATGCCGCGGGCATGGGTCTCCACGATCAGCGCGGGCCTGAGCGTGGCACCCATCCAGACGGCGACATCCGGGCGCCAGTGGTCGAGGAAACCAGTCACCGCGGCGAGCGTGTCGTCGGGCGTGTAGGCGAGCGCGGCCGTGGGGGCGAAGCCGGCCATGTCGCGGCGCCTGTCCTCGGCGTCCGAGACGGTGATCAGGAAATTCAGCTCCGGCCGCAGATCCGACATCGACATCGTCAGCTCGGCGATCGGGCCCAGCGCCCCCGCGCGGCCCGCATGGATCCACAGAAGCGGCCCATCCTCGCGCGGCGGCGCGGCCTCGTAGCGGCCGAGCGGCTCGTCGGGGAAGTCGGCATCGCGCAGCTGCGGCAGGCCCAGCGAGGCCTGCAGACGTGTCCACCCGCGCGCGGCGGCGGCGAGGTAGACCGCCAGCGCGATCGAACTGTCGGGCATGGCTTTGATCCGCGGCCGCCCTCAGCCCAGCTCTTCGGTGGGCGAGGCGGCCTTTTCCTCGTCGCGCAGGCGGTGCAGGTGCGCGATGAAGTAGCGCATATGCGCGTTGTCCACCGTGCGCTGCGCTTCGGATTTCCACGCATCGTAGGCCGAGGCGTAATCGGGGAAGATGCCGACGATGTGGATGTCTTCGACATTCTTGAAGGCGCTCTTCTCGGGCGACACCAATTCGCCGCCGAAGACGAGGTGCAGGCGCTGGGTCATCGGGCTCTCCGGGCTGCTGGAATACTGGCGCCAAGGTATAGGCATGGGCAGGCGGGTCAAGCGATGCCGCGGGGCCAGAAAGCGGTTTGCCAAGCCCGCGCCTTGCGGGCACGATGCCGCGCGTAAGGGGGGCGCCTTGGCCGGTCTGCTGATATTCACCGATCTCGACGGCACGCTGCTGGATCACGAGACGTATTCGTGGCGCGCCGCAGAGCCGGCGCTTGCGATGCTGCGGCAGCGGGGCGCCGGGGTGATCCTCGCCTCGTCAAAGACCGCGGCCGAGATCGCGCCGCTGCGCGACGAGATCGGCTTTGCCGACTGGCCCGCCATCGTCGAGAACGGCGCTGGCCTGCTGCCCGCCGGCGCGGCGGCGAGCGAGGTGGAGGGCGACGCGTATCAGCGGCTGCACGCGGCGCTCGACAAGCTGCCCGCCGATCTGCGCGCCCGCTTCACCGGCTTCGGCGACATGGGCGCCGAGGGGATCGCGCGCGCCACCGGCCTGCCTCCCGACCAGGCGGCACTGGCCGCGGCACGCCATTTCTCGGAGCCGGGGCTGTTCACCGGCGACGAGGCCGACGAAGCCGCCTTCACCGCCGCGCTGGCCGAGCACGGCATCACCGCGCGGCGCGGCGGGCGCTTCCTCACGCTCAGCTTCGGCGCCACCAAGGCCGACCGCATGGCCGAGATCAAAAGCGACCACGCCCCCGACGGTGTGACGATCGCCCTGGGAGACGCGCCCAACGACGCCGAGATGATCGCGGCCGCCGATCACGGGGTGATCGTGGCCAACCCGCACGGCACCGGCCTGCCCCCGCTCGACGGCGAGGCGGAGGGCCGCATCACCCGCACCCGGCGCCCCGGCCCCGAAGGCTGGAACGCGGCCATCCTCGCGCTCGTTGAACGGCTGGACGGCGCCACCAAGACAGGAGTTTCAGGCATTGGCTGACTTTCACCAGAGCGGCAGCATCGCCACGATGCACAATCTGCGCACCACCTCGACCGAGGCGATGACGCGCGAGCTTGCCTCTTTCGCCAGCAGCCGCCGGATCACCCTGATCCTGCCCTCGCTGTTCTCGGAGCTCGAGGGCGAAGCGCTGCCGCTGATCCTCGACGAGCTCGAGAAGGTGCCCTACCTCAACCGCATCGTCGTGGGCCTCGACCGGGCCGACGAAGAGCAATACCGCCATGCCAAGAAGTTCTTCTCGCGGCTGAAGCAGGATCACGTCGTGCTGTGGAACGACGGCCCGCGCCTGAGCGCGGTGGATGCGCGGCTGAAGGAGCTGTCGCTTTCGCCGTCCGAGCCGGGCAAGGGCCGCAACGTGTGGTTCTGCATGGGCTACGTGCTGGCGCGGCAGGATTCGTCGGTCGTCGCCGTGCACGATTGCGATGTGGTGACCTATTCGGCCGACATGCTGGCGCGGCTGGTCTACCCCGTCGCCAACCCGAATTTCCCCTACCAGATGTCGAAGGGCTATTACCCGCGCATCGCCGACGGGCGACTCAACGGACGTGTCTCGCGGCTGCTGGTCTCGCCGATCCTGCTGGCGATGAAGAAGGTGCTTGGGGATCGCGACTATCTCGATTTCCTGTCGGGCTTCCGCTACCCGCTGGCCGGCGAATTCGCGATGCGCACCTCGATCCTGCCCGACATGCGCATCCCGTCCGATTGGGGGCTCGAGATCGGGCTGCTTTCGGAAGCCTGGCGTAACCTCTCGCCCCGCTCGGTCTGCCAGGTGGAGATCTCCGACCGCTACGACCACAAGCACCAGGCGCTTTCGCCCGACGATGCCTCGACCGGACTGTCGCGCATGTCGGTCGATATCTGCAAGGCGCTCTACCGCAAGCTCGCCGCCGACGGTACCGTGTTCAGCGAAGAGATCTTCCGCTCGCTGAAGGCCACCTATTACCGCACCGCGCTCGACATGATCGAGACGTATTACAACGATGCCCGCATGAACGGCCTCTTCGTGGATCGCCACCAGGAGGAAAGCGCGGTGGAGCTGTTTGCCTCCAACATCATGCGCTCGGGCCAGATCTTCCTCGACAACCCGATGGAGACGCCGTTCATCCCGAACTGGAGCCGCGTGCACGCCGCCGATCCCGATATCATGCAGGCGATGGTGGATGGCGTGGCTGCGGACAACGCTGAATACAAGCCCTAACCGACTGCTTCAGCCCATCCGGGCTAGCCGCCGCAGCGGCGCGGTGAGGCGGCGCAGAAGGCGCGGGTGGCGCCGGGCCAGCGCGCCCCAGGCGGCGGCGATCGCGCGCAGGGCCAGCGCGAAGGGGCGCGGGCGGCGGGCGGCAAGCTCTGCCTCCTGCAGCACGATCGAGGGCGAGGCGAGCAGGCCGGCCAGCCGCTGGTGCTTGTATTCCAGCCGCTGATAGGCCCGCGCGGCGGCTTGCGGTGTCATCACCTCGGCGATGGCGTAGCCCGCGGATTGCGCCGCGTAGGAGATCAGGCGTTCCTGCACATGGGCGAGCCCGCCATCCAGGTGATGCGGCTCGGCATTGTACTCGCCATGCCGCCAGCGCCGCTCGAACAGGGGCGCGAGCGCGGCGGGGCGGAACCAGAACATCGTCCCGTAGGGGGCGAGCGGGGTGAGCGTGTCGAACGGGCCGCGCAGGCCCAGCTCGCGGGCCACGCGCAGCAGGCGATCACGGTTGCCGCTCCAGCCATGGCCCAGCGGGCCCAGCCCGTGATGCACTGCCGGCGGTTGGACGAGGCCGAGGCGCGGTTCGGCCTGGAACCGCGCGATGATCGCGGCGGCATGGGCGGGGCTCGCGGCGAGGTTTTCCAGCAGATGCGCGCGGAAGGCGGCGGCGACCTGAGGGGCCAAGTGCGGGCTGCGCTTGCCGTGCAGGCGCAGGGCGATGTCGTGCCGGCCCGAGAGCGCGATGTCGCGGAAGGTGATGAACAGCGCTGCCATGTCGCGGCCCCGGTTCTCGGCGGGGATGCGGATGCAGGCCTGTTCGTCCGCGCGTTCGAGTGCGGCGCCGATCTGCCCGGCTGACTCAGCGCTGCCGGTGGTGACGTAGAAGTGCCTGCGGCAGGGAAGGCGGGCGGCGGCTTCGTAGAGGGCCGGGAAGTCATGTGCCTCGTAGGCATGCAGGAAGATTGCGACCTCCGTCTCGGGCGGAAGGTCTTGCGCCGTGCCATCGGGGATGAACAGCCCGCCCGAGAGGCCGGCCCAGTCGCGCGGCGGCAGGCGGGTGCGGCCCAGCGCGGCGATCGCCCCGGCCAGGGGCGGATCGTGACGGCGCAGCCAGGCGAGCGCGGCGGGCAGGTCGATCGCGGCGGCATCGTGCAACAGCGGGTCGAGGGTGAGCAGGTCGGCGGGCAGCGCGGCGGCGCCATTGTCCAGCGCGGCGGCGGGGGCGTGCAGGGCCGGGATCGTCTCGGCGCCTTCGCCGCCTGCCGCGGCCCAGCGCAGGTGGGCACCGGGGCGGAACGGGGCGGGCCGCGCGGCGATGGCGCGCAGCAGGGCGGCGTCGGCCACGGCGAAGGAAAGATCGGGCAGCCAGCCGGCACCGGCCGACGGGTGATCCCAAGGCCCCGGCACGTCGCGCCGCGCCCAGGCCGAGATCAGCGCGAGGCCCTCGGCCGCGAATCGCTCCAGCATCTGCGCCCCGCGCCCGGCGACGGGGCCGAGCGCCTGCGCCGAGTAGAGGATCACCGCGCCGCTCTCGGGCAGAACCGGCAGCGCCGCCGCGAGCGCCGCGCCCTGCGGCACATCGCCGAGCGGCAGGTGCCGATCCACGCGGCAACCGGGCGGCGGCGCGTGGCCCACATGCACGACCGAGCCGGCCAGTGGCGCCAGCCTGTCATGGGCCAGCGCCACATGCGCGCCACCGGCCAGCGGCCCGCAATCGAGACAGAGGAACAGGGCGGCTTTCATGCGGCCAGGCGGGGCCTGGGCGCCTCGGCCTCGAACAGGGCCGCCGCCCTGGCCCGGTGCAGCGTGTCGTCCGACCAATAGGCGACCTCGAGCGCCTCGCCCGGCGCCGCTTCGCCGGCGGAGCAGCCTTCCAGAACCTCGCGAAGCGCCGCGTCGAGCCCGCTGCGGCAGGGCCCGTCGGCGGGGCATGTCAGGATGTCGGGCGGCGGCAGGCCTTCGCGCAGCCGGGCGGCGAGGGCAACAAGGGCGGGGGCCGGCAGGCCTCGCGCCAGGTGGTCGCGCAGGTCGGTAGCGCGGCTCTCGGGCCAGGTGCGGTTTGCCCAGCGCATCATCTCGGTCACTTCGGGCGGCAGCCTCGTGTTGGGCCGGCCTGCGGGCGCCGGAGGCGGATCGCTCAGGCCCAGCCCGTCTTCCCAGACCCGCGCGAACAGGCCCATTGGCCCCGCCGCGCGCCATGGCACCGGCCGCAGTTCCAGCCCCGCCGCGCGCCATTCGGCGAGCCTTGGCGCGATGTTCAGCAGCGGCGCGCCGAGTGGATCGGCTAGCAGCGGCGCCAACCGCTCGGCCAGCGATTGGGTGGCGCCGTGCTTCACCTCCTCGGCCCAGTACGACACCGCCCGCGCCACCGGATCGCGGATCACGCAGAGCAGCACCGGCCGCAGGCCCGTCAGTTCCGCCGCCTGCCGGAAAGCCTCGGGCGGCCAGGCCCAGAACGTCTCGGACGACAACAGCAGACCGAAACCGTGGCGCCGCGCCCGGCGGCCCAGATGCACCAAGCCGGCGCGGCGCGGGCCGGGTTCGCGCAGGTAGCCGCCGGGATCGCGGGCCAGCGCGTGATGCGCGATCATGCCGTCAGACCGCCCGATCAGCGGATACATCAGCCCCGCCGCCTTCAGCCGTCCGCGCCTGCGGGCAAAGCCCTGCTGCAGCATCGTCGTGCCGGTCTTGTGCGGGCCGAGATGGAAGATCAGCGGCGGCGGCATGGCTGCACGTCAGGCCGCATCGGCGGTGGGGCCATGATGCCCCATCACCTGCCGCAGCCCCTCTTCCAGCGCCACCGAAGGCTGCCAGTCCAGCGCCCGGCGGGCGGCTTCGGGATCGGCGCAGGCATGACGGATATCGCCAGGCCGCGACTCGCCGGTGATGCGGATCGCGGGATTGGCGCCCCCGGCCAGCGCTTTCAGGCTGCGCGCCGCGAGGCGCAGCGTGACGGCGCGGCCGGTGCCGATGTCGAGCGGCATGGCGGGCAGGTGCGGGGCCAGCGCGGCGGCGCGGAAAGCCTCGGCCACGTCGGAGACATGGATGAAATCGCGCTGGATCAGCCCATCCTCGAACAGCGGCAGTTCGGCGCCGCCGGCCGCGCGGGCGGCAAGCAGGGAAAGGATGCCGGCGCCGGTGCCATGGGCTTGGCCGGTGCCATAGACGTTCTGCAGCCGCAGCACCCCCAGCTCGACCCCGCTGCCCCAGAGCGCCTGGCGCAGCAGGTATTCCTGCATCAGCTTGCTGGAGCCGTAGACGGAAACCGGCGCGGGCGGGCAGGCAGCGGAGCTGGCCGCGGGCCTCAGCGGGTTGCCGTGGTGATCGGTGACGAGGAACTCGCCGCGCGCCAGCGCCTCGGCCCGGCGCGGGGTGGCCTGCGCGGGGCGGCCGCTGGCATCGGTATAGGCGCCCTCGCCATAGACCGCGCGCGAAGAGGCGAGGATCACGCGCCGCAGATCGGGCGCCGCGGCACGCATCGCCTCGATCAGCCGGGCGGTGCCGGTGATGTTGACATCGGCATGATGCGCGGGGCTGCCATGGCTGTCGGCCGTGCCGGTCTCGGCGGCGAGGTGGATCACGATCTGCGGATTGGCGGCGCGCAGCGCCTCGGCCAGCGCGGTGCCGTCGCGGATATCGCCCTCAACCAGGCGCGCGCCCACGCGCAGCGGCGTCTCGGCCAGCGCCGGCTGCGCGGCGTGCACGCGCGGCACGAGTGCATCATAGACCGTCAACTCGGCGAACGGCGCCAGCGCGACGGCGAGATGCCCGCCGATATAGCCGGCACCGCCGGTGATGAAGATGCGCGGGCGTTTGGGGTACATGAACATCGTTGCCTCCCGCCCAAGGCTCAAGCCTCGGGCTTGGGGCTCAGGCTAAGCCGAACACGGTTAACGAAGGTTGAACGGCAGCGCCGGGCGCGTGAGGCCGGCGCCTTCGCCCGAGGCGCCGGTGACGGCCCTCAGTACGTTGCGGGCAGAGGGCGTCAGCCGCGCGTCGAGCAGCGAGAGCGCCGCCGCGTTGGCCCGGACCCACGAGCCGTAATGCCCGCCGCACAAGGCGCGCAGGCCCCATGACGCGGCGCTCAGCCCCGTCCGCTGCCCGATCGCGTTGGCCCCGTGCTGGCGGTAGAGCAGCACTCGCGCGCGGTCGTGCAGCACGCGGTGGCCGCCGCCGGTAAACAGAAGGTAAAGAAACCAGTCATGCGCCGCAGGCAGGCCCAGCGCGCCCTGGCGTTGCAACTCGCGCGCGGCGGCGCGGGCCAGCGCCGCGCCGGCGGGGTTGAGCACGATCGTGTTGCCCGGAGCGATGTTGCGCAGCAGTGCCGCGGGAAAGCCGCCGCTCGTCACCGGGCCAGCCGCCTGGCGCAACGGGCGCAGCCGCGCATCCACCAGCCAGGCCCGCGCGCAATAGAGCGCCGGACGCTCTTCGCGCGCCAGCATCGCGGCGGCGCGCGCCAGCTTGCCCGGCAGCCAGACGTCGTCCTGATCGGCCAGCGCGACGATGCCGGGCGCGGCCGGCAACGCGGCCAGAAGCGAGAGGTAATTGGCCGCGAAGCCCTGCCCGGCGCCCGCGATCCGCTCCACCGGCAGACAGCGGTCGAAGGCGCTCAGGATCGCCTCCGCCCCATCGTCCGGCCCGTCGCGCGCGCAGAGCAGACGGGGCACCACGCCGCGCTGCGCGACGATGCTGCCCAGTTGCGCCGGCAGATGCCCGGCGCCCCGGTGCAGGCCCAGCAGAACCGTCACCTCGGGCGGGCCGGCGGGGTCATTCATCGCGGCGGGCCCCGCGCGACAGCTGCTCGATATAATCGCGCAGCAGCGCCACGCGGCGGGGGCGGAAGCTCTCCTCGGTCAGCGTCACCGCGCGCATCCGCACTGGCAGGAACTGGCGGAAATCCTGCCGCAGGCCGCACCAGGCCAGCAGCGATTTCTCGTGGTCGAGGAAAACCAGCTGCAGGGGCAGCATGCGCCGCTGGGTCAGCGCCCCCTCGCGATCCTCGTAAGCTATATCCACCGCGCGTTCCTCCCACACGGCGCGGCGCAAGAGCGGCAGGTTGGCGGGCGCGGGCGCGGCGGGGCGGTAGCGATAGACCATCTGGCCCGCATGCGCCGCCTGGCGCTGCACCCGTTCGGGCAGCGTGGCGATGATCTTGGCCTGGGCGGTATCGGCCGCCTCGATCAGCTCGGCATCGCCGGTATCGCGGATCTGGCCGAGGCCCAGCATCACCGCCTCCATCTCCAGCCGGGTGAACATCTGCGGCGGCAGGGCCGGATCCTCGGTGAGCGTGTAGCCATAGCCCGGCGCCCCGTCGATCAGCGCCCCGCCGGCGCGCAGCGCATCGATATCGCGGTAAAGCGTGCGCGGGCTGACACCCGTCTCCTCGGCCAGCCGCTCGGCCGTCACCGGGGCGGGCAGGCTGCGCAGCAGGTGCAGCAGGCGGAACAGGCGATCGGATCGGGCCACGTCACTTGCTGACGGTTTCTGACAGGATAGGGCGAGCATACTGCGAACATGCTTCGACGCAATCGGCAAAGAAGTGGTTAACATCCGGTCAAAGAGGAGGTCTCGCCCATGCTCATTCTCTACTACGCCCCCGCCTCGCGCGCCGAACGCGCCTATCAGCTTGTCGAAGAGCTCGGCGCGCTCGACGCGGTGACGATCCGCGAGGTTTCGATCACGCGGCAGAACGGCACCGGTGCGATCGACCCCGACAACCCCCATCCCGAGGGCAAGGTGCCGGTGCTCGACCATGACGGCGAGATCATCACCGAGAGCGCGGCGATCTTCGCCTATCTCACCGATCTCTTCCCCGATGCCGGTCTCGCGCCGCGACCGGGCGAGCCGGGCCGGGGCACCTACCTGTCATGGCTCGCCTGGTATGCCGGCGTGCTGGAGCCGGTGGTGCATTTCAAGGTGCTGGAGATCGACCATCCCGGCCTCGCCCGCACCTTCCGCGACTTCGATGCTCTGTCGAAGCGGTTGACAGACGCGCTCGTCAAACGGCCCTACCTGGTGGGCGAGGCCTATTCGGCGGCCGACATGCTGATCGCGTCGACCTTCCAGTGGATGCCCGCCCTCGCGCCGCAGACGCAGCCGGTGCAAGACTGGCTCCAGCGCTGCTATGACCGCCCCTCGGCAAAGCGTACGGCCGATCGTGCGGCCGCCTTCTTCGCGCAGCAGGCGCCGGCCTAGGCGCGTCAGGCGCCGGTCGCGGCGGCGAGCGCGGTCTCCATCAGGCCGCGGATCTCGTCGCGGCCGGTGCCGGCCACAATGCGCCCCAGCTCCTCGTCGCCCTTCAGCGCCACGAGGGTGGAGCGGCGGGGGATGCGCAGCCGCGTGGTCAGATCGTCGTTGCGGAACTGATCCCAGTCGACGCGCACGAAGGTGACATGCTCGGCAAGGGCGGGATTGTCGGCGAGGATTTCCGTCATCGCGCGGCCCTGGGCGCGGCAGGTCGTGCACCAGGTGGCGTGGAAATCGAGGAAGACGGTCTCGCCCTCGGCGAGCAGCTTGTCGACGAGGCCGGGCTGGTACTCCACGAAGCCGGGAACCGCGGACCGCGCGGCAAGGGGTGCGACGGTGCTGACCGCCGCGGTGACAAGCAGGAAGTCGCGTCTGTTCATGGGGCTCTCCTCTCTTACAGTGAAACCGACAGGTCGATCAGCCAGGCGGGCAGGTGATCCAGCGCCCAGGCCTCGGCGATGTGGTGAAGCCGCAGCAGCAGCGCCACGCCGACGGCGATGAAGGCGCCGCCCAAGATCGGGCGGGCCTGCCGCGCGAGGGCCTGAAGCGCATGCTGGCGGCGGCGGATCACGGCGCGGGCGCCGTAGCCGAGCGCCAGGATGATGGTCGAGACCCCCAGCGCGAAGGCCAGCATGATCACCGTCACCCGCCCCAGACTCTGCCCCTGCGAGGCCAGCGCGATGGCGCCGCCGAGCGTGGGGCCGATGCACGGGCTCCACACCGCACCGAGAAGCGCGCCTCCGAGGAACTGCCCGCGCAGCCCGGTGCCCGGCGCGCCCCAGGCCGAAACGCCACGATCCGCGCGCGAAGCGGCGCCGCCTGCCGCGGTGGCGAACGCCTCGGAGAAGCGGGGCACCAGCAGCACGATGCCGAAGCCCACCATCAGCACGGCGCCGAGATCGGCCAGCACCTCTTGCGTCAGGCCAATGGCATGGCCGAAGGCGGTCACGAACACGCCGAAGATCACGAAGCTCGCACTCATCCCCGCCGCCAGCGCCAGCGGCCCGGCGCGCCCGGCCTGCAGCGCGCTGGCCAGCACGATCGGCAGCACCGGCAGGACGCAGGGATTGATCAGCGTCAGCAGCCCCGCGACATAGGCGAAGATCAGGTCCAACATGGGGCGAGCCTGTCGCAGCGGCAGGCGCGTGTCATGTGACATCGCCTCGCCGCGCGTCACATCACCGTCAGGATTGTTTCACCGCGCGCGACAGCTGCACCGCGAGGATGCCGGCCATGATGACCGCCACGCCGACCGCATCGTAGGGCCCTATCCGTTCGCCCAGGAAGACGGCCGCGACGGCGACACCGAAGAACGGGTTGAGGAAGTGGAAGGCCGAGGCCTTCACCGCTCCGATCCGGTTGACCAGCATGAACCACACGATGGTGGCCGCCAGGCCGGGGATGATCGTTGTATAGGCGAAGGCGGCGATGAGGCGGGGCGAGAAGGTGACATCGTAGCTCTCCACGAAGGGCGAGACGACGGCCAGCGCCACCGCGCCCACCAGCATCTGCAACCCCACGATCATCAGCACCCGCCCCTCGCTACGCGCCCCGCCGACGCTGAGCGTCGCCACCGCCAGCGCCAGCGCGCCGATCACGCAGAGCGCAACGCCGAAGGGATCGGCCCCGCCGGTAAGCCTTCCGCCCATGATGATACCGACACCCGCAAAGCCCCCCAGCAGCCCGCCCAGCGCCAGCGGCGGCGGCCGGTGGCCCAGCGCCACCCAGCCCAGCAGCGCCACGAGCAGCGGCATCGACGAGGCGATGATCGAGGCGAAAGAGGCCTCGACGCTCTGCATCGCCACGAAATAGAGGCCGAGATAGATCGCGTTCTGGCACAGCCCGAAGATGAGGACGGATCGCCATTGCTGCCGCGTGAGGTGCCAATCCTGGCCCAGCGCGCGGGCGATACCGATGCCCAGCACGCCCGAGATCGCGAAGCGCAGCGCCAGCGAGGCGAGCGCCGGGGCATCGGCCACGATGATCCGGGCCGAGGTGAAGGCGGATGACCACATCAGCGCGAAGGCCAGCCCCATGATGATTGCGCGTACATCCATTCGCCTGCCCCTGCTGCCTGCCTGCCGCCGCCGTTCCGGCCGGGCGACCCTAGCCGCCCGCGCCGCAGGTGCAAGGTGGGGCCGCAACGTGTGACGCGCGGGTCGCGTTTCTGTGCTAGGCCGAAGCCGGAGGAGCCATGAGCGCAAGCCCGAGAATCGTGATCGTCGGCGCCGGGATCGTCGGCGCGGCCCTGGCCCACCGGCTGGGCCGCCGGGGTGCCGACGTGACGGTGATCGACCGTGCCGCGCGCGCCGGCGATGGGGTGAGCGGGGCCTCGTTCGGCTGGGTCAACACGCTCACCTGCGATCCGCGCGAAGCGCCGGAGGCCTTCCGCCTGCGCCGCGCCGCCATCGGCCATTGGCGCGCGCTCGACAGGGAACTGGGCGGGAGGATCGTGGGCCATGCGGCGGGCGCGGTGATGTGGTGCGAAAGCGCCGAGGCGACGCGCGAATGGGGCGAGGCGCAATCGACGCGCGGCGCGCTGGTGCGGCCCCTTGCCCCGCCCGAGATGCGGGTGCTTCTGCCCGCCGTCGCCCAGCCGCCCGACCTGGCGATCCACGCGCCGGAAGAGCTCGCCTTCGCGCCCGGCCCCGCCGCGCGGCGGCTACTGCAGGCCTCGGGCGCGACCTTCCTAGGCGGCACAGAAGTGCGCCACGTGATCGACCGCAGGGGGCGCGTGGCGGGGGTGGCGCTGGCCAGTGGCGAAGAGATCGCGGCCGACGTCGTGATCGTGGCCGCGGGGCTCGCCACGCGCGCGCTGCTTGGCATCTTCGTCGCCGACCTGGTGATCGGCGCCTCGCCTTCCGCGCTGGTGCCGATCACGGCGGATGCCTCGGGCCTGGGCTGCATACTCAACGTGCCGGGGCTGCAGATCCGCCCCGCCGGGGCCAACCGGCTGCTGGCGGCAGCGAGCCCGATCGACGGCGAGACGGACGAAGCCATAGCCCGCCGCGTTCTCGACCGCTGCACCCAGGTGCTGAACCTGCCCGAGACGCCGCGGCTGCATTCCGCCGGAGTGCGCCGCGCCGACCGTCCGGTGCCGCGCGGTGCGACGCTGGTGCACGGGCCGGTGGCGGCTCTGCCCGGGCTATGGGCGGCGCTGGGGCATCCCGGCGTTATCCTCGCGCCGACGCTGGCCGACACGCTCGGCGCGGCGATCCTGGACGAACGGATGCCCCACGGCCCCGAACCTGCGCCGATCCATTGAAGCATGGTTGGGCCGGAACAAGGGCGCAGCCCGCCGGGCCAGCGCCGCCCCGTCCGGGCGGGGTGGCGCTTTTGCTAACCGCGCGCGCTGCCGTGAATTTGGAGGGCCTCGGCCACCATAGAGTGCTCAACACAAGCGTCGGATGCGCCACCCCACGGGGCGGCCCCGGCCCGGCTACCCGGTGCGCTCTTGGCTACGCCCCCCCAAACGCAAGAGGCCGCCCCGAAGGACGGCCCCGCGCATCGCTACGTCGACGGCCTCAGCCGTTGACGCTGTCTTTCAGCGCCTTGGCGATCGTCATCTTCACGACCTTGTCGGCGGGTTTCTTGATCTGCTCGCCCGTGGCCGGGTTCCGCACCATCCGCTCGGGCCGCGAGCGGCACATGATCTTGCCGACGCCCGGCAGGGTGACGGCGCCGCCATTCGAGACTTCCTTGGTGATCACCGAGGTGATCGCATCGAGAGCCGCCGAGGCGGATTTCTTGTCGCTGCCCATTTCTTCGGCCAGAGCGGCCACCAGCTGCGTCTTCGTCAAAGGTTTCGACATCTGTAGGTCTCCTCGTCATCCCCCCTTGACTAGGGGGTTATTGCGCCCTTTTAGCGGAATATTGCGGTTTCACACAACGTTTAGTGTGCCGAGCCAGAGAAAAAACGCCGATTTTGTGGGGTTTTTGCCCCGACGTCACAGGAATGCCGTCTCCTCAAAGCTCCTCAACTTGCGCGAATGGATGCGTTCCAGCGGCATCTCGCGGATCTTCTCCATCGCGCGAATACCGATCAGAAGGTGCCGCGCCACCTGAGTCCGATAGAAATCCGACGCCATGCCGGGCAGCTTCAGCTCCCCGTGCAGGGGCTTGTCCGAGACGCACAGAAGCGTGCCGTAGGGCACCCGGAAGCGGAAGCCGTTGGCCGCGATGGTGGCGCTTTCCATGTCGAGCGCGATGGCCCGCGACTGGCTCAGCCGCTGCACCGGGCCCGACTGATCGCGCAGCTCCCAGTTGCGGTTGTCGATCGTGGCGACGGTGCCGGTGCGCATGATGCGCTTGAGCTCGTAGCCCTCCAGCTCGGTCACATCCTCCACCGCGTCTTCCAGCGCGATCTGGATTTCGGCCAGCGGCGGGATCGGCACCCAGACGGGCAGATCGTCGTCGAGCACGTGATCCTCGCGCAGATAGGCATGCGCCAGCACGAAATCCCCCAGCCGCTGCGAATTCCGCAGCCCGGCGCAATGGCCCACCATCAGCCAGGCATGGGGCCGCAACACGGCGATGTGGTCTGTCGCCGTCTTGGCGTTGGAGGGACCGACGCCGATATTGACCAGCGTGATCCCCCCGCTGCCTTCGCGCTTGAGGTGGAAGGTCGGCATCTGCGGCAACTTCGCAGGGATCGTCATCGGCGTGTCGGGATCGGTGATCACCTGGTTTCCGGGGCCCACGAAGGCAGTATAGCCGCTGTCGGGATCGGCCAGCATGGCGCGGGCATAGACCTCGAATTCCTCGATGTAGAACTGGTAGTTCGTGAACAGGACGTGGTTCTGGAAGTGCTCGGCATCCGTGGCGGTGTAATGCGACAGCCGGGCGAGCGAATAGTCGATCCGCTGCGCGGTGAACGGCGCCAGCGGCCCGGCACCGTCGGGCCAGGTGAAGCCATAGCCGTTGACGATGTCGTCATGGGTGGTGGCCAGGTCGGGCACGTCGAAGGCATCGCGCAGGGGATATTCCATCACCCCTTCCTGCGGCACCGTCACGCCGGCCTCGTTGGCGACAGCGAAATGCACCGGCATCGGCGTTTCCGACGGGCCGATCAGCACCGGCACGTTGTGGTTGTTCAGCAGCAGGCGGATCTGCTGGATCAGGTAATTGCGGAACAGGTCGGGCCGGGTGATCGTGGTCGCATAGGTGCCCGGCGTCGCCATATGGCCGAAGCTCAGCCGGCTGTCGGCCTGCTGGTAGCTGGAAATCGCGATGCGGATCTCGGGATAGAAGGCGCGGTAGCGCGCCTTCGGCCGCGCACCGCCGGCATGTTCCGAGAACATGCGGCACAGATATTCCACCGCCTCGCGGTAGAGTTCCTCCAGCCGGTCCACGGCGGCCTCGGCATCGGTGAAGGCTTCGTGCCGCGCCGGCGGCGGCGTCTCGACGGGCAGGTTGTGGCGGTTCGCTTTCATCGGGCCCCTTTCACGTTTCTTGTTTTCTTGGCGCGTCAGGCGCTCGCACCCCTGGGATCACACGCGCATGAACGCCGGATGACGGCGCGCGGCGTGAGGGGCGGATAATCTGGCGGCTGGGTGATACATGACCCAAGGTTTCATGGCCGCGCGCCGGGCGCAAGCCCGGTTGCAACCGCGCCGGTCGGGGATAGAAAGGGCGGATGGAGCGGCACCTTCTCTCTGTCGGGCATGGCTATTCGGCCCGCGCGCTGGCGCGGCGGCTGCTGGGCCAAGGCTGGCAGGTCACCGGCACCACGCGCGGCGAGGCCAAGGCGAGCGGCATCGAGGCTGCGGGCGCGCGGGCGCTGATCTGGCCGGGCACACCGCTCGGCCCGCATCTCGCCAAAGCCACGCATCTGCTGATCTCGGCCGGGCCGGGCGCCGAGGGCGATCCGCTCATCGCCGCCGAGCGCGGGGCGCTCGAAGCTGCGGGGCACCTGCAATGGGTCGGCTATCTTTCGACCACCGGGGTCTATGGCGATCACGGCGGCGACTGGGTGGACGAGACGACGCCCTGCACCCCCACCACAAGGCGCGGGCGCGCACGGCTGGAGGCCGAGACCGCCTGGCGCGACCTTGCCGAAGCCGCCGGTCTGCCCCTGCACATCTTCCGCCTCGCCGGGATCTACGGGCCGGGGCGCGGGCCTTTCGCCAAGGTGCGGGCCGGCACGGCGCGGCGGATCGTGAAGGAGGGGCAGGTCTTCTCGCGCATCCATGTCGAGGATATCGCGCAGGTGCTGGAGGCCTCGATCGCGCGGCCCGATCCCGGCGCGATCTACAACCTCTGCGATGACGATCCGGCCCCGCCCGAAGAGGTGATCGCCCATGCCGCCACGCTGCTCGGCCTGCCCCTGCCGCCCCGCGAGGATTTCGCGACCGCCGAGATGACGCCGATGGCGCGCAGCTTCTATGCCGACAACAAGAAGGTCCGAAACGACAGGATCAAGCGCGATCTCGGGGTCGAGCTGCTCTACCCCGATTACCGCGCCGGGCTGGCGGCGCTGGCCGAGGCGGAAGCGGCGGCAGACGGGAATTCCCGGTAATACTCTGGTAACGACTGACGGGCTAGGCTTGTCGTGCGTGCATCGCGCTCGCTGTAGGAGGTATCATGCGACACCAGGCCCTCGCCTTTGCCGCCCTCGCCGTGCTGGCCGCGCCGGCCCTCGGGCAGGAAAGCATCGTCATCAATTGCGGATTGCCGGCGAATGCGGGGCTGGACGAATGCCTGCAATTGCCTAACGGGCTCGAGGCCACCAACTTCCTTCCCGCCATCGCGCCGGCAGCGGCCCTGGGCGCCCTGGCCGTGGCCCTGGCGACATCCGCGACCGAAGCCACGACCGGCACCACCGCGACCACCAGCACCACCGACTGACTACGCGGGCGCCAGAGCCCTTCCGTTGCGGGGGTCAGCCGGGCTCGCCCCAGCCGCCGCCGCCGGGCGTCAGCATCTCGATCGCATCGCCGGCGCGCAGTTCGCGCTCGTCATTTCCGTCCAGCCGTTCTCGGCTGCCATCGCCGCGCAGCAGCCAGTTCTCGCCCACCGCGCCCGGCGCACCGCCCGCACCGCCCGGCGGCGGGATGCGGCGGTGCGAGGTGAGCAGCGTCACCGTCACCGGCGCGTGGAAACGCAGGCGCCGTCGCAGACCTTCGCCGCCGCGCCATTCCCCCACTCCGCCCGATCCGTGGCGCAGGGCCATCTCTTCGAGCGTCACGGGAAAGCGCGACTCGAGGATTTCGGGGTCGGTCATGCGCGTGTTTGTCATGTGGCATTGCACCGCCGAGGCGCCATGAAAGCCAGGCCCGGCGCCGGTCCCGCCCGCGATTGTTTCGTAATTCTGGAAGGTGTCGTTGCCCCAGACAAAATTGTTCATCGTCCCCTGTGAACCGGCCACCACGCCCAGCGCGCCGAACAGGCAATCCGCGATGGCCTGGCTCACCTCGGTATTGCCCGCGATCACCGCCGCCGGATAGGCCGGGTTGATCATGCTGCGCTCGGGCAGGATCAGCTCCAGCGGTTTCAGGCAGCCCTCGTTCAGCGGGATGTCACGCCCCACCAGCGTGCGGAAGACATAGAGCACCACGGCCCGCACGATGCTGCGCGGCGCGTTGTAGTTGTAGGTGTGCTGCGGCGACGTGCCGGTGAAATCCAGCACCGCGCGCCCCGCCTCGCGATCCACCCGAATCGACACGGCGATCACGCTGCCATCGTCGAGCTCGTAGCGGCAGGCGCCATCCTTCAGCCGCCCGATCACCTGGCGCACCGAGGCTTCGGCATTGGCCTGGACATGGCCCATATAGGCCAGCACCGTTTCCTGCCCGAAACTCGCGATCATCTTGCCGACCTCGCGTATGCCGGTGGCATTGGCGGCGATCTGCGCCTCTAGGTCGGCCAAGTTCTGATCGACGTTGCGGCAGGGATAGCGCCCCGACGAGAGCAGATCGCGCGTCTCGGCCTCGCGCAGGCGGCCGCCATCGACGAGGCGGAAATTGTCGATCAGCACGCCCTCTTCCTCGATCTCGCGGCTGTCGGGCGGGGATGAACCTGGCGTGCGGCCGCCGATATCGGCATGGTGCCCGCGCGAGCCGACGAAGAACAGGATCTCGCGCCCCGCCTCGTCGAAAACCGGCGTGATGACGGTGACATCGGGCAGATGCGTGCCGCCGTTGAACGGCGCGTTCAGCATGAAGGCGTCGCCCGGCTTCATCCGCCCCTCGTTCAGTCGCGCCACGGTGCGCACCGATTCCGACATGGAGCCGAGATGCACCGGCACGTGCGGCGCATTGGCGACGAGGTTGCCCTGCCCGTCGAACAGCGCGCAGGAGAAATCGAGCCGTTCCTTGATGTTCACCGAATAGGCGGTGTTGGCCAGCGTCACGCCCATCTGCTCGGCGATCGACATGAAGAGGTTGTTGAACACCTCCAGCATCACCGGATCGGCCTTCGTGCCCAGCGACGGGCCATTTCGCAGCGGCTCCACCCGTCCCATCAGCAGGTTGCCGTGGCTGTCGATGCGGGCGCTCCAGCCGGGTTCGACCATGTTGGTGCCGGTGCTCTCGGCAATCACCGCGGGGCCCGCGATCTCGACGCCAGCGGGCAGGGCGGCGCGATCGTAGAGCGGCACGGCGCGGCGGGCGCCGTCGAGGTGGATCTTTAGCGTATCGACCGGGCCGGGCGTAGCGCCTTCCGGCGGAGCCTCGGCGCGGGCGGGTTCGGTGGCGCCGATGGCCTCGATTGTCAGCATCTCGAAGACGGGTGCGCGGTTCTCGGGCGCGAAACCGAAGCGCTGGCGATGGGCCTCGGCGAAAGCCGCGCGCATCTCCTCCGCGCTGCCGAACGGCACGTCGAGCGCCTGGTGAGAGCCTTCGTAGCGCAGATGCACCCGCCGCCGCGTGGTGATGCTGGCCGCGTCGAAGCCCTGGCCGGCCACCTCGGCCTCGGCCTCCGCGGCCATCTCGTCGAGCATCGCCGCCGCCTCGCCCGCGCGCTCCAGCCCGCCGGTGAACTGGCGCTCGCGCAGAGCACGAATATCGGCCAGCCCCATGCCGAACGCAGATAGCACACCGGCATGGGGATGCACGAAGACCTTGGTCATGCCCAGCGCATCGGCCACACCGCAGGCGTGCTGCCCGCCCGCCCCGCCGAAAGAGTTGAGCGTGTAGCGGGTGACATCATGCCCCCGCTCGACCGAGATCTTCTTGATCGCCTGGGCCATGTTGCCGATGGCGATCCGCAGGAAGCCCTCGGCGGTTTCCTCGGGCGAAAGCGGCGCCGCGCCCGTGGCCTCGGCAATTTCGGCGGCCAAAGCCGTGAACTTCTCGCGCACGATCTCGGCGTCGAGCGGCTGGTCGCCCTCCGGCCCGAAGACCGCAGGGAAATGCGCGGGCGCCAGCTTGCCGAGCATGACGTTGCAATCCGTCACCGTCAGTGGCCCGCCACGCCGGTAGCAGGCCGGGCCGGGATCGGCGCCGGCGCTTTCGGGCCCCACCTGGTAGCGCCCCTCGCGGAAGGCGAGGATCGAGCCGCCGCCTGCCGCGACCGTGTGGATGTGCATCATCGGCGCGCGCATCCGCACGCCGGCCACCTCGGTCTCGAAACTCCGCTCGTAGTCGCCTGCATAGTGGCACACATCGGTCGAGGTGCCGCCCATGTCGAACCCGATCAGCCGGTCGTGCCCCGCCGCCTCGGCGGTGCGGACCATGCCGACCACGCCGCCGGCGGGCCCCGAGAGAATCGCGTCGCGGCCCTGAAACAGGGTCGCATCGGTGAGCCCGCCATTCGACTGCATGAAATACAGCCCCTGCCCCGCGCCCCGATCCAGCCGCAGCGCATCGGCGACGCGATCGACATAGCGCCGCAGCACGGGCGAGAGATAGGCATCCACGACGGCGGTATCTCCGCGCGAGACGATCTTGATCAGCGGGCTCGCCTCGTGGCTGGGCGAGACCTGGGTGAAGCCTTCCTCGCGCGCGATCTCGGCCACGCGGCGCTCGTGGGCGGGGTTGAGGTAGGCATGCATGAAGGCGATGGCGACGGCAGAAATTCCGGCCGCGCGCGCCTCGCGCAGGGCGGCACGGGCGGCGGATTCGTCCAGCGTCAGGGTCACATTCCCCTCGGCATCCAGCCGTTCGGGGATCTCGGCGATCCGATCGTAGAGCAGTTCGGGCAGGCGGATATCCAGGTCGAACAGCCGGGGCCGCGCCTGGGTGCCGATCCGCAGGATATTGCCCAGCCCGGCGGTGACGAGCAAGAGAACCGGCTCTCCCTTCCGCTCGAGCAGCGCGTTCGTGGCCACCGTGGTGCCCATCTTCACCGCGCCGATCCGTGCGGGATCGAAGCCGCCCTGCGCTTCCATCACCCGGCGAATCCCCTCGACTGCGGCATCCTCGTAGAGCTCGGGATTCTCCGACAGCAGCTTGAGCGTCTGAAGTCCGCCATCCGGCGCCCGCGCGACCAGATCGGTGAAGGTACCGCCGCGATCCACCCAGAACTGCCATTTTTTCATGCACTTGCCTCCGTCCCGGCTTTGAGCCGCTCGCGGCACCGAAGAAATCGGTTGCGTTTCTCGTCAAACGTTTTCAATTTGTCAACGTAATGTCAACGTAATGACAAACCACAGGGAGATAACGATGCTACGTCACGCCATCGCCGTTTCCGCGGCGCTCTTCGCCGCGCCGGCCCTCGCCGAACGCTGGGATATGCCCACGCCCTACGGCGACACCACGTTCCACACCGTCAACATCATGCAATTCGCCGACGATCTGCGCGACAGCACCAACGGCGAACTCGACATCACCGTGCATTCCGCCGGTTCGCTCTTCCCTCACCCCGAGATCAAGAATGCCGTGCGCTCGCGGCAGGTGCCGATCGGGGAGTTCTTCCTCTCCACGCTCGCCAACGAGGATGCGGCCTACGGGCTCGATTCGCTGCCCTTCCTGGCGACCTCCTACGACGAGGCCGCGAAACTGTGGGAGGCGCAGAAACCGGTGATCACCGAGCTTCTGGCCGAGCAGGATCTGATGCCGCTCTACTCGGTGCCGTGGCCGGCCCAGGGGCTCTACACGAAGAAGGAGATCGCCAGCGTCGACGATCTCAACGGTCTGCGCTTCCGCGCCTACAACGCCGCGCTCGAGGAATTTGCCGCGCTCGCCGGCGCCGCGCCGGTGCAGGTGGAGGCGCCCGACATCCCGCAGGCCTTCTCGACCGGGCAGGTCGAGGCGATGATCACCTCGCCATCGACGGGCGCGAATTCCAAGGCCTGGGATTTCCTGTCGCATTACACGCCGATCAACGCCTGGGTGCCGAAGAACATCGTCGTGATCAACAAGCGCGTCTTCGACGGGCTCTCGCCCGAGATGCAGCAGGCCCTGCTCGACGCCGCCGCCGCGGCCGAAGCGCGCGGGATCGAGATGTCGAAGGAAGAGACCGAGGCCAAGGTGGCCGAGCTGAAGGAGGGCGGTATCGCCGTTTACGAGCCTTCGGAAGAACTGGTCAGCGGGCTGCAGGAGATCGGCGCACAGATGCTGGAGAACTTCGAGAGCTCCGCCTCCGACGAGGCCAAGGCCATCGTCGAAGATTACCGCAGTTAGAGCCACATGCCGGGGCGCGCACGCCGCGCGCCCCCGACGGGATGCCCCCTCATGGCCCGCTTCCTCGACCGTCTCTATCTTGCCGCCGGCGCCCTGGCCGCCGCGCTGATCCTCGGCATCTGCCTGCTGGTGACGGCGCAGGTGGGGCTGAACCTCGCCGCGCGGCTTGGCGGGCCGGGGTGGAGCGCAACGATCCCCTCCTACGCCGATTTCGCGGGGTTCATGCTGGCGGGCGCGACCTTCCTTGCCCTGCCGCACACGCTTCGCGCGGGCGGGCATATCCGCGTCTCGCTCGTCACAAGGCGGCTGCCGCCCCGCGCCGCGGTCGCGGCCGAGGTGGCGGCGCTGCTGGCGGCTCTGGCGCTCTGCGGCACGGCTTCGTGGTTCGTGATCCGCCTGATCGGCGAATCGATGCGCTACGGCGATACGTCCTCGGGCATGGTCGCCGTGCCGCTCTGGGTTCCCCAGCTTTCGCTCGCCGCCGGGCTGATCCTCCTCTGCATCGCGCTGGCACAGACCCTTGTCGAGACACTGATCGCCCGCCAGCCCGTGCTGCGCGACAGCGGAGACGCCTGACATGCCCGATCCGCTGATCGCCGCGATCCTGCTGGCGCTGCTCGTCGGGCTGCTGGCGATGGGCGTGTGGGTGGCGATCGCACTGTTCCTCGTCGCCTTCGTCGCCATCCTGGCCTTCTCCAATGCGCCGGCCGGGCTTGTCCTGGCCACCACGCTCTGGGGCCATTCACATTCCTGGGCGCTCGCGGCGCTGCCGCTCTTCATCCTGATGGGGGAGATCCTTCTCCGCTCGCGCCTCTCGACCGACATGTTCAGCGGGCTGGCACCGTGGCTGGGGCGGATGCCGGGGCGGCTGCTGCACGTGAACATCCTGGGCTGCGCAATCTTCGCGGCGGTCTCGGGCTCGTCCGCGGCGACGGCGGCCACGATCGGGCGCATGGCGGTGCCCGAGCTGAAGGCGCGCGGGTATCCCGAGCGCATGGTGATCGGCACGCTGGCGGGTTCGGCCACTTTGGGCCTGCTGATCCCGCCCTCGATCATCCTCATCGTCTATGGCGTGGCGACCGAGCAGAGCATCGCGCGGCTGTTCATCGCGGGCATCCTGCCCGGGCTGATGCTGGTCGCGCTGTTCGCAGGCTACGTCGCGCTCTACGCCTGGCTGCGCCCCGGCGACATCCCGCAGGAACCGGCCCGATCCTGGGGCGAACGCTTCCGCGCGATCCGCCGGCTGGTGCCCGTGGGGCTGCTGATCCTCGGCGTTCTCGGCTCGATCTACGCCGGCATCGCCTCACCCACCGACGCGGCGGCGCTGGGCTTTCTCTTCGCCGTGATCCTCGCCGCCGCGACGGGTGAGTTCGGCTGGCGCGATTTCCTCGACGCCATGATGGCGGCCACCCGCACCTCGGCGATGATCGCCTTCATCCTCGCCGGCGCGGCCTTTCTGTCGATCGCGATGGGCTTCACCGGCCTGCCCCGCAACCTCGCCGCCTGGATCGCCGGCATGGGCCTGTCGCAAGGCGCGCTGCTTGCCGTGCTGACGGTCTTCTTCGTGATCCTGGGCTGCTTTCTCGACGGTATCTCCGTCGTCGTGCTGACCACCTCGATCATCATGCCGATGGTGCACGCCGTGGGGATCGACCCGCTCTGGTTCGGGATTTACCTCGTGATCGTGGTGGAGATGAGCCAGATCACCCCGCCCGTGGGCTTCAACCTCTTCGTGATCCAGGGGCTCACGGGGCTCGACATCCTGCGCATCGCCCGCGCGGCGCTGCCGTTCTTCCTGCTCCTGGTGCTGGGCGTGGTGTTGATCGCACTGTTCCCCCAGATCGTGACCTATCTGCCCAACGCGATGAACTAGAGCGAGGCCGCTGCCCGGCTGGCCTGGTCGTACTGGCCGGACAGGGCGCGCAGATGCGTCGCGATCTCGCGCAGCTCCTCGCCGCCGATCTCCATGTGCCCGAAGCCCTCCAGCAGGCATTGCGCGCGCACCTTGCGGTATTGCTCACACAAGGCGGCGCCTTCGTCCGAGACAGCGTAGAACACCTCCTTGCCGCGCTTTTCCGAAGTGAGCAGGCCGAGCTTCATCAGCTTGCGCAGCGCGTAATTGACGGTGTGCGTATCCTCGATGTTGAGCAGGAAGCAGATATCGGCCAGCCGCTTGTCGCGCGCACGGGAATTGACGTTGTGCAGCACGAGGATCTCGAGCGCCCCCATCTCGGCCCCCGCGGCGCGCATGCAGCGCGTCATCCAGCGCGAAAAGGCGTTGTAGGCGATGATGAGGCCATATTCGAACTCACTCGCCTCCCACCCCGCGCCCTCGGCGAGGTGGCGGGAGGATACGATGCGGCGGCGGGGGGGTTGTTCGGGCATTGGGCTTGGCTTTGTCTGCAAAACGCTGGTGTTTCGCAGGTATATCGCGAGATATGCGGACGGGATAGGCCCCCGCGCGCGGCGTCACACCGCAAGATAATGCGCGACCACCTCGTCGTTCGATGCGATTTCAGCCGAACTGCCCGAATGCACCAGGCGGCCGCGTTCGAGAATATAGGCGCGCTGCGAGACGGCCAGCGCGAGGCGAGCGTTCTGCTCGACGAGCAGGACGGTCATACCGCTTTCGTTGAGACGCTTCAGAGCCTGAAACAACTCCTTCACGATCACCGGTGCAAGCCCAAGGCTCGGTTCGTCGAGAAGCAGCAGGCGAGGGCTTCCCATGATGGCCCGCCCGATGGCGAGCATCTGCTGCTGGCCACCCGAAAGGGTGCCGGCGGCCTGCTGGCTCCGCTCCTCCAGAATGGGGAAAAGGTTGTACACGTTCGACAATGTATAGCTCTGCTCACGGCCGGCCTGCGCCAGGCGCCCCATGAGAAGGTTCTCGCGAACCGTCATCCCGGCCAGCACCTGGCGCCCCTCGGGCACCTGAAGCAGACCGGCGCGTGCTACGCGATGCGGTGACCCCTGTTTAAGAAAGTTGCCGTCGAACCAGACCTCGCCACGAAATGGAACGAGGCCCGACAGGCAGTTCAGCAAGGTCGACTTGCCGGCACCGTTGGGGCCGATTAAAGCGACCATCTCGCCGGCGGCGACCTCGAGGTCCACGCCCCTCAACGCCTGAACGCCATTGTAGTGGGCTTCCATGGATTTGACCTGCAGCATCATGCAACTCCCTCGAAATCATCCGCGCCGAGATAGGCGGCGATCACGTCGGGGTGTTTCAGCACGTAGTCGGGCGTTCCCGACGCAATGATCCTGCCGGAATCCAGAACGTGAACATCGCGGCACAGGCGCGACACGAATTTGACGTCGTGCTCGATCAGAAGGATCCCCACGCCGCTCTCGGCTAGGCTGCGGAACAGGCGACCGAGCCTTTCTGATTCCACATCGTTCATTCCAGCGACGGGTTCGTCGAGCAGAAGGATGCTCGGATCGGTCGCGAAGGCACGTGCCATTTCGACCCGCCGCTGGTGGCCGTACGAAAGTGTCCCGGCCGGGATTTGCGCGAGGTGGTCGATGCCGAAGCGCTCCAGCAGCTCCATCGCCGCCGTCTTCAGCCGCGCGGTCTCGTGGCGTGACGACGGTAGCGAAAGCAGGCCTGAAAGAATTGATGCCTCTTCGCGCCGATGGAACCCGATCAACACGTTGTCGAGCACGGTCGCTTCGGTAAGGAGGCGAATGTTCTGAAACGTGCGCGCCACCCCGATGCGGACAACTTCTTCGGGCGGTGCGGTGCCGATTTCCCTGTCGTCCAGCGTAATCGACCCCGTGGTGAGTTTCAGCAGTCCGGTGATAAGGTTCACCAGCGTGCTCTTGCCAGCCCCGTTCGGGCCGATGAGCCCGGTAATCGTGCCCGGCTCCACGGTAAACGACACGTCGGTCATTGCTTTGAGGCCGCCGAACGACTTGCCGACGTTCTTCAGTTCAAGAGACGCCATGATTCTGCTCTCCTGTTAGCACTGCTTCGGGGGCCCGCCGGCGCCGCAGCTTGCGGACAAGCACATCGCCCACCCCGTCGGGAATGAATACGATCACCGCCAGCAGGATCGCGCCGTGAAGGAACAGTCGGTTCTCGGCAAGGGGACGTGCTATTTCCGGCAGTACCGCCAGGATCACCGCACCCACGATGGGGCCGAAAAGGGTGGACCGGCCGCCTAGCACGATTGTGGTAAGAACCGAGACGACCATTGCGAAACCGAATTGTTCGGGCGTGATCGTGTAGAAATAGAGGCCCTGCATCGCGCCGAACATCCCGCCGATCGCACCGCTGAGTACGAAAGCCAACGTGTGATACTTGCGGATCGATACGCCGAGGCAGGCCGCGACGGTTTCATCCTGTCGAAGCGCATCCCAGGCGCGGCCTATGCCGGAGCGCCCAATCGCCCAGACGACGTAGATCACGGCCGCGACGGCGATCAGCAGGTGCCAGCTGTGGACGAGCTTCGGGATGCGGTTCATCCCCATGGCGCCGCCGGTATAGGGTTCGAGGTAGTAGAGCGCGTTGAGCACGATTTCGACGAAGGCTAGGGTGGCGATCGCCTGGAACACGCCCCGCAGCCGCGACAGAGGGACCGACAGAAGAAAACCGACCGCGCCTGCAACCAGGGTGCCAGCGGCGATCGCCGAGTAGCCATCCAGACCGGATTGCGTCACCAAGTAGCCGGCGAAATAGGCTCCGATAGCCACGAAGCCGACCGTCGCAACCGAGAAGACGCCGGCGCGTAAAACGATTTGCTGCGAGTAGGCGAAGCCGAGGCTCAGCAGGAAGAAGTCGAAGAGCGCTTGGTTGGCTGCGAAGAACTGCATCATTTCCGGCCCACCCCCGCGGCCACGCCCGCCGCGCCGAATAGCCCGTTAGGCTGCACAAGCAGGACGAGAAAGAGAATTGCGTAGATGAGGATGTCGGACACGCCGGTGGGCAGGTAGGCCACTGTCAGCGCCTGCAGGACGCCCAACATCAGGCTGGCGACGACGGCGCCGGTCAAACTGCCCAGCCCGCCAATGACGACCACGACGAAGGCCTTGAGCATGTAGGGCTCGCCCATGAGGAAGTGTATCGAGTTGAACGACAGCCCGATCAGCACCCCCGTCAGCCCCGCCAGCGCCCCGGCGATGAAGAAGGTCTGGAAATAGACCGCCGAGGGATTCACCCCGAGGAGCGAAGCGGTGGACGGACGCTCTGCAACTGCGCGGATCTGCCTGCCGAAACTGGTGCGATAGAGGTACCAGCCCAAGCCGCCCGCGATCGCGATCACCAGCGCGAAGATCACCAGCTGGAGCAGGGATATCCTTAGCCCGAGGATCTCGTAGAACTGGATGGGGAACGTACCGAACGGGAAGCGCAGGACCTGCGTGTTGGAAACCTGCTGGGCGAGCGAGATCAACATCATGTCGATCCCCAGCGTCGACACGATGGCAGCATACTCGATATCGTGGCTGCGCTTGCGCAGCGGCCGGATCGCGACCAGGTCGATCACGACAGAGACGAGCCCTGAGACGATCATCGCCAGAGCAACCGCCAGAACGAACGGCGCACCCGCGGCCACGGCGTAGAACGAAACGAACGCTCCGGCCATGAAGACGCCGCCATGGGCAAGATTGAGGATCTTCTGCACACCGAAGATGAGCGAGAAGCCCAAGGCGAAGAGCGCATAGACCGCGCCTGAAGCAACGCCGTTGAGTATCTGCTGCATTATCATGGTTCTGGCTCCCTCCCCCTATCTGCAGCTATCCGCGACAGATGCTCGAATTGCGGGCGAAGTTGTATTGAAACCCACCATCCGTTTGGTAGATACTAGCACAGTAGCCCAACCGGTCAGCCATTATCTGCTGCCGCGGCCCGAAAACGTGATATGCCCGTCCCGCAGCACCGGCACCTTCCGGAAACGCAGCTACGGACACGACGAAAGAGGAATGGACAACGTGAGAACAATCCCCACCCGCACCCAAGCCTCGACCGTCCGAAAGCCACGAGAGGAGCGCTGGTCCGAGATCCTGCAGGTCGCGACGGAGCTGTTCTATCAGAAGGGGTACGAGGGCACGTCTCTTCAGGAAATCGCCGAACGGCTCGGCATCATGAAGGGCAGTCTCTACTATTACATCCGCTCCAAGGAAGACATCCTGTTCGTCGTTCTCAACGAGACCCACCAGTCGGGTCTGAACAACATGGTCCGTATGGCCGCAGTTGAGGGTACGGCCCTCGACCGGCTGCGCAGCATGATCTATGGGCACATTTGCTACATCGGCGAAAACCTCATCGGGACGGCCGTATTCCTGAACGAGATGAAATCCCTTCCAAAAGAGTCCCAAGACAAGATTCTGCGCGGCGACGTAAGCTACCCGAAACTGTTCGAGAAGGTTCTGCGCGAAGGTCTCGAAGACGGCACGATCAAGAGTGGTCTCGATCCCGCGCTGACTGCCACGATCGTGCTCGGCTCGCTCAATTCCACGTATCGCTGGCTGCACCCGGAACGGCCGGGGAACATACAACAGGTGGCGGATTATTTCGCGCGCATCCTGATCTCCGGTCTGGAAAGTGACAGCGCCTGAACATGTGATCATGGCAATTCGCTTTCCCGGACAGCCGCCTGCTTCGTCTCGAGCCTGACGAGGAGTTCTCCGGACTTGACGGCCTGACCAGCGGTCGCCCCCAACTCGGCAACGATGCCCGACATGCCGGCCTTCATCGGCATCTGCATCTTCATCGCTTCCAGCATCAGCAGGGGCTGGCCCGCCTCGATCACGTCACCTAGCGCGACGGAGATCTCGGTCACGGTGCAATCCATGGGGGCGATGATCCGGTCGGAGCTATCCGCCCCATCGCCATTGGTGGCCCCGCCGCGTCGGCGTGTGTGGCCGTCAGCGCGCACCGGTTTCGCCCGTCTGCCGAGCGGCACGGCGATTTCGAGCGTACCTTCCGACGTGTTGATGCTCACCCATGTGACTGATGGTTCGGCGGCGGCAGGTTCCCCACCCGCTGCCGGCTCACTCGCCGGCGTGGGTTCGGCGGGCCAGTCACGTTCGACGGAACCGGTGTCATGCGTCATCGCGAGGTAGTCCTCCCGCGACAGCACCGTGCGGAGATACGGAGCTGTCGTGGGAATGCCGGAGGTCGAGAACTCGCTTAGCGCTTGGGTCAGGCGTGCGGCTGCACCTTTGCGATCATCTGCCCAGGCATGGATTTTGCCGAACATGGAATCGTAGAACCCGGAAACCTCGCCACCGCTCTCGACGCCGAAGTCGAGCCGTATGCCGCTGCCGCCGGGCAGGCGCATGGTCCCGACCGGGCCGGGAGCGGGGCGGAAATCATTGCCGGGATCCTCCGCGGAGATGCGCGCCTGAATGGCGTGGCCACGCAGCACGATCTCGTCCTGTGTGAAGCTCAGCGGTTGACCTGCGGCCACGCGGATCTGCTCGACCACGAGATCGCGGCCGGAAATGAGTTCAGTCACACCGTGCTCGACTTGCAGGCGCGTGTTCACCTCGAGAAAATACGCCTCTCCCTTCGTCCGGTCGTAAAGGAATTCGACGGTCGCCGCACCGCAATAGCCGATCCGGCGCGCGAGGTCGCGCGAGGCGGTGGCGAGTTGGGCTCGCAGCGCCTGCGGAAGATCGGGAGCCGGAGCCTCTTCAAGCATCTTCTGGTGGCGCCTCTGCACCGTGCAGTCGCGGTCGCCCAGCGTCACTACGTTCCCGTGGCTGTCTGCGATCAGCTGAACTTCCACATGGCGGGGACGGTCGAAAAACCGTTCGATAAAGACTTCGGAGCGGCCGAACGCGGCCTTTGCCTCGCTACGGGCAGCCTGAATGGCGGCTTCCAGCTCCGCGGCCCCCCGCACCACACGCATGCCACGTCCGCCACCGCCGAAGCTTGCCTTGACGAGCACCGGGTAGCCCACTTTTTCGGCTAGGGTCGTTGCGTTGGCGCTCTCGTCCAGAACTCCGTCGCTGCCCGGCAGCACGGGCAGTCCCGCCTCCTGCGCCAGACGACGCGCGGCGGTTTTGTCCCCCATGGCCTTGATCTCGTCGGCAGACGGGCCGACGAAGATGAGGCCCGCATCTGTGACCGCCGTCGCGAAATCGGCGTTTTCACTCAACATGCCATAGCCCGGGTGGATCGCGTCGGCGCCAGCGGCCTGTGCGGCATAGATCATCCGGGGAATGTTGAGGTAACTCTCCCCGACAGCGGCGGGGCCGATACGGATGGCGTCGTCAGCGAGCCGGACATGCAGCGCTTCGGCGTCGGCATCGGAGTAGACGGCAACCGAACGCACACCCAGTTCCTTGCAGGCGCGGATAACGCGAACGGCAATTTCGCCGCGGTTTGCTATGAGGAGAGATGAGATCACGATTGTCTGCTCTTGAGGCAGGCCGTGTGACCGCCCTGCCCCGTTTAAGGAAAGCGTCACTTCGCGGAGACGAATTCACCGTCGTTGACCGTTACGACGTTGATGCCGAAGTGCGGAAAGCGCTCGGCGTCGTAGGAGAAACCGCCCTGGCCCACCGCCACCTCCAGCGATTGGGTCTCGTGCATCGCGTCGCGCACTTTCTCTCGGGTCGGATCGGGGGAGGCACGGCGGATCGCATCGGCGATGACCAGACCGGCACTGTAGCCCATTGCATCCCAGTTCGCAGGCGGGCGGCCGTGCTTGTCCTCGAAGTTCTTCGCGAACTCGGCGCCAACCTCGTTCGTGCCGCCGGGCACCCAGTCGGCGATGAAGGTCACGCCTTCCACTGCGGTGCCGCCGATCCGGATGAGATCGGGCGAAGCCATCGATGTCATCCCGAAGATCTTCGTGTCGGGGTTCAGCCCGGCCTGCTTGAGCTGGATGATGATGTTCGCGGCCATGGATGCCGGGGCCGAAACGAAGACGCAATCCGCATCGGTCGAGGCCATGCGCACGGCCGCTGCGGAAAAATCGGTTTCGTTGCCCTTCAGGCCGATCTCTTCACCGATCTCGACGCCGTGTTCCTTCACGGTGTCGAGGAAGACCCTCGACTGCGTCACGTAGCTTTCGTTGTCGGTGATGCCGATCATCTGGCACTTCTTCACCCCGGCCGTCTCGGCCGCGTACTTCCCAACGGTCGGAACAACCATCGGCCCGGGCTGCGCGGTGATGAAGGAATAGGGCCCGGATTCCCGCGCCTCGACGGTGTTCGATACGGTCATCATGGGCAGCTCGAGCTCGTTCGCCACAGTCCCGGCCACGCCAGAGACGGCGCCGGAGGTTGGGCCGGCCACGATCAGGATCTGCGGGTCGTTCGCGTAGCGACGCATCAGCGTGATGACCTGCGACTTGTCAGAGCCATCGTCCTCCACCGTGTACTCGATTGTCACGCCCTCGCCGAAACCTCCGGTCTCGTTGGCATGGTCAAAGGCCATCTGCAGCCCTTCAGCGAAGGGCGCGCCGATGAAGGCTGCGGGCCCCGTCAGCGCCTGCAGGATCGGCACCTTGTATGTGTCCGCCTGGACTGTCACCGGCGCGATAGCGGCGAGCGCGGTCATAGCGACCGAACCGAGCATCGTCTTGTACTTGAAAGTCATTTTGTACCTCCCTTTGGTCGAAACCTTACGCCTCTCTAAGGCGCTTCATCAGGCCGATGCGGTCGCGGACACCTCTGCCGCCGACCACCCGACCATTCCGTACGCAGACGATCGCCGCGAAATGCAGGAAAGCGGGCCGCCCTGCCGCAGCCTCGCCAAGTTCGGTGTCTGCCGCGACATTGCCTTCGACACGGCCGTGGACGGCCACGTGCTCACCGGCAGAGAAGATATCGTTAATGGTGCAGGATATCGGCTCGATCAGCCGGCGGCGCACCACGCCCTGTACCCACTCGTCATCGAAAAGAACATGGGACATGACTGACGGCTCGCCGCGGACAAGTGCATCCCGCACCAGCCTTTCATTAGCGCCGTTCGCAGGCTGCGCCACCGTGTCCCACGGCGCGATGGCCGGGCTTTCCACAGGGTTCGGCTTGCCCGATTTCAGCTGTGCCCGGCGGGCGAAGTAATCCTGCTCCACGTAGTTCTCCAGCAGCTTGCTGCCGTCCCAATTATAGAGGCCCACGCCGTTCCACGCCGCAATCAGCCCGTGGTGTCGTAGCGAAGCGCCGTGCTCAGAGAACCGCATCGCCAGGCGGTCACCGTTGGTGATGATCTGGTTCACGGTCAGGCAGAGGCCGGGGAACTGGGTGAACTGGCGCTGCGTGGCTGGTTTGTAGGCCTTGTCCCGGCCTGACACCTCGTGAGAGCCCATGTGCAAAGTGTAACCGGTATCCATGATCTGATCGCAGACGGCGAAGTCATGGCGGTTTGTGTAATCGTTGCAATAGCGGCGCATCAGCGCGACGAAGCGCTTGCCGTTGTCCGCCGCCAGGTCGGCCGGCTCAGAATGAACGCGGGAGTCCAAGGCTCTCTCCTATCGTGTTTCTTGCCATTTCGCTGGTGATGGGCCCGATTCGGAACAGGCGCGCATCGCGCCAGTAGCGCTGCATGTCGGTCTCGGCCGAGTAGCCCATGCCCCCCAGCACCTGCATGCCTTCGTCCGCCGCCGCAGTGGCCAGCTCCGCAGCCAGACACTTCGCCGTCGTCGCCTCGACCATGCAGGGCCGGCCGTGGGCTTCCAGCCAGGCGGCGCGGCGGGTGTGGAGGCGAGCAGTCTCCAGGTTCATCGCGATGTCGGCGATCTTGTGCTGCACCGCCTGGAAGGCGCCGATCTGATGACCGAAGGCCCTGCGTTGCTGCGCGTAGTCGATAGCGTCTTCCAGCACCCCCTCGATCATACCCGTGCACATGGCGGCGGTTAGGATGCGCTCGGCGTTGAGCGAAGCGGTGATCTGTGACCACCCGCTGCCCGGCGCCCCGATCATGTCGCTTTCGGGCACGAAAACATTGTCGAACGATACCTCGCACGAACCGAGAGAGCGCAGGCCCAGCTTTGGGATCGGTGTCGCCGTCATGCCTTCGGCCCTGGCGTCGACAATCACCACGGAAAGGCCGCGGCTGGGCCGGTCGCCTTCTTCGCTGCGTACCAGCACCATGAGCTTGTCGGCCTCGCGCGCCAGGGTCGACCAGATCTTGCGCCCGTTGATGCGGTAGCCGCCCTGCGCAGGTGTGGCGCGTGTTTTCATCGCGCGCAGCACATCGGTGCCGCCGTCGGGCTCGGTCATCGCCAGGGCGAAGAGCATCTCGCCCGCCGCGATTTTCGGCAGGTATTCCCGCCGCTGATCTTCGGTGCCGTGATGCAGAATTGCCTTCGCGCCCGACCAGCACGTCAGGTGCCACAGCACAGACAGGCCCGCCAGCGTACGGGCGAACTCGGTGCAGACTATCACCTGCTCTTCGATCCCGCCGCCCTGCCCGCCGTACTCCTCGGGGATGCCGATGCCGTACAGGCCCGCGGCACCGATGGTCCGAAACAACTCGCGAGGGAAATCGGCTTGAGCCTCCAGTTTGCGGGCCAGCGATTTCGGGCACTCCTTCTCCACGAAGGCGTGGATCATCTCGTAGAGCATCCGCTGCTCCGGTGCGTAATCGAAGCTGAGGCCGGTATCGGGAGCGTGGCCATCCATGCTCACGCCTCCGTTCTGAGCTCTTCGAGCAGCTGATCGCGCAGCGCCCCACGGTTGATCTTCGTCGCAGACATCGGCCAGGCGGTGGTGAAGCGCACGATCCGGGGTACCTTGAACGAAGAAATGCGCCCCCTGCAGAAGGAGATGACCTCTTCCTCGCTTAGCGTCTTTCCCTCTTCCAGTTCGACATAGACGGCAACGACTTCGGTCAGTCGCTCGTCGGGAATGCCCATCGCCTGGACCATGCGGATATCTTTATGTTCCTCGAGATATTGCTCGACCTCGGCGGGGGCGACGTTTTCTCCGCCGACCTTGATCATTTCCTTGATCCGGCCCCGGAACGTCACGCGGCCGGCTTCGTCCATCACGCCCGCGTCGCCGGTATGCACCCACCCTTCGGCGTCGATGGTCTCGGCGGTCTTTTCGGGAGCGTTGAAGTAGCCGCTGAACGCGGAATAGCCACGGAAGTGAATCTCGCCCAGCACCCCCGGCGCAAGTTCAGCCCCCGTTTCCGGATCGCAGACCCGCAGCTCGGCTCCTTCGATCGGAGAACCGCAGGTTGTCAGCCGCGCCTCCAGCGTATCGGCGGGATCGCCGAGAGAGACGGGGCCACCCTCTGTTTGGCCATAGGTGGTGATCTGGCGGGCATCGGGAAATGCCCGGTCATACCGGCGCAAAGTTTCGGGCGGGGCGACGTTCAGCCAGACGCGGACGGCAGACTTGTCGAGCGCGGCGAAATCCGGGTGGGAGATAAGGGCCTGGGTGATCGGCGGGTAGCACGGGTAGAGGAGCGTGGCCCGCTCATGATCCATCAGCTGGATCGCCCGGCGTGCATCGAAGTGCATGTCGGTGACAAAGGCCGCGCCGTGCCCGAGTGTGAAGATCATCGGGCCGATCGCCGCGATGTGGAACAGCGGGCAGGGATCCCAGAACCGGTCATCAGGCCGGACGCCCCACCTGCGCCCCACCATCATCCATCCCCGCACGAGCGCCTCATGGCTGAGCATCGCGCCCTTCGGCCGCGACGTGGTGCCGGACGTGTACACGATTGCCGCCGTTGAACGCGCCGAAACTCCCGCCGCGCGGTGTACGAGGAGGTGCGGATTGCATCGCGAGGCGACGGCAGCGAATTCAGTGGGGGAGAGGAACCCGGCGCGCGGGGCTCTTGCCAGGTCGACCACCGCCTTCAGTTCCGGCAAGCCTCCCACGGTTAGCCGCGCCGGATCGGCTTGCCCCGCCAGCCCCGGCAGCGCTTCCGCGATGATGGCCGACAGGTCGGTATGTTCGCGGCCTGTATCATTGGTGACCAGCACGCGCAGGCCCGCGTCGCGGATCAGGTATTCTAGCTCGTATGCCCTGTAGCGCGCATTGATCGGTACGATCACCGCCCCCAGAAGCGCCGCGCCGAAGAAGAACGTGACGCAATCGGGCGAGTTCAGCATGAGGGTGCCGACCCGGTCACCCGGCCCGACGCCAAGTCCAGCCAGAGAACGTGCCACCGCCCAGGATTCTTCGGCGAGATCCGCGAATGTGCGGCGACTGTCGGGAAAGATCAGTGCCGGAGCATCGGGTTGGCGGTCGCGCATCCTGATCAGAAGGTCACCCAGAGTAGCCGGCAGAACCGGGAGTGCCTCGGGCACCGGAACTGCCTGCCGCTCGTTGATCGTTGCTTCTGCCTGAACCATATCTCCGCCCCCTCAAACCCGCGGCGAGAATTGCGGTTTGCGCCGCTCGAGAAAGGCCTTGGTTCCCTCGTCCGTGTCGTCTGATGCTTGAAGCACCGTGAGCGCTTCGACCGCGTAGTCGAATTCGGCCATGTCGTTGCCGCGATTGATGGCCCGTTTGCCGACATCCAGCGCCAGTGGCGAGCTCTCATCGATCTCGGCGGCCATCGCGAGCGTGGTTTCGAGCAGTTCGTCCTGCGGTACGACCTGCTGGACCAGGCCGATACGGTATGCCTCGTCGGCGCTGACATGGCGGCGGGTCATTACCATCATCTTGGTCATCTGCCGACCGATGATCTGCGGGGCCCGCAGTATGCCATAACCGGGAACCAGCCCCAGCGCCGCCTCGGGCATACCGAAACGCGCGTTCTCCGCTGCCAGGACGACGTCACAGGCCAGGGTCATCTCGCAGCCGCCGCCAAGCGCGATGCCGTTGACCGCGGCGATGACAGGCAGGGGCGACTGCTCCACGCGCAGGAAGGTCTTCATCGCGTCGATCTGAAAATTTCGCTTTGCGCGCAGGGTAATGAGCTCTCGGAAACCCGCGATATCGCCACCGGCACAGAACGCCTTCTCCCCCGCTCCGGTGATAACAACGCAGCGCACACGGGGCTCGGCTTCCAGCAGGTCGAACACCTCGCGCATGTCGGCCCAGTAATTCAGACCCATCGCATTCAGCTTTTCGGGCCGGTCCATCGTAACCAGGGCCACCGGTCCCCGATACTCAATGACCAAGTGAGGGCCGATCCTCACGGGCGAGCTGTCCGACATTTCTCCTCCCCGTCCGACAACCGGACGTTTGTTAGATTCTTTACCTGACGAATGGTAGGTAGGCAATCGGAATCTGAAAAGCCCGGCGGACCGCTCCGCCGGCTTTAGGGGCGTTACCGCCTGGCAACGTAGCCGCGTTCGCCCCAAGCGATGTCGATGGATTGTGCGATGACGCGGCGGGTGTCCTTGGGCTGTATGATATCGTCGAGGGAGAGGTTCGCTGCGCCTTCCCAAGGCTCGGATTCGAGTGTCCATTGCTGCACCAGTTCTTCGAGCAGCGCATCGTGCGTTTCCTGCCCTTCCTCCTCGAGAACCTTCATCAATCGGCGGCGATAGACGGTTCGCACCCCTGTGTCGGGCGCCATGAACCCCATCTCGGCGTTCGGCCAGGCATACAGGAAGTCAGGATGCGTCGGCCGGCCGCCCATTGCAAAATGCCCGCCACCGTATGCCTTCCGCAGCACCACGCCCACCTTGGGAACAGTTGCGTCGGCGATCCGCGAAACAAGTCTCTCGTAGGCCCGCAGAATACCGCCCTGCTCCGCCCGGGTGCCGATCAGCAGGCCGGGGACGTCGTGCAGGAAAACCAGCGGAATGTTGAACGTGTCGCACATGGCGACAAAGTCATGCTGCTTGTTGAGCGACGCAGGATCGTGGGCTCCGGCCATCATCATTGGCTGGTTCGCGGCGATGCCCACGACACGGCCCTCGATGCGGGCCAGCGCGCAGATGAGGCTGGGCCCCCAGCCGTTCGCCCACGGGAAGTAGCTGCCGTCATCGACGACCGCCTCGATCACCTCGCGCATGTCATAGGCGGTGTGGGTATCGATAGGAACTGAATCGGCGATGGCTTCCGGATCGCGCGCCGGCTCGCAGGCTGGAGCGACTGGCGCCGGCATGGACGCATTTGACGGGAGGTAGGAAAGGAAAGCGCCCAGTGCGGCCATTGCATCGGCTTCGGTCTTCACCACCATGTGCGCGTTGCCGACCGCCGTCGCAGCCTTGGGCCCGCCGAGCGAGTCATCGTCCAGCGTCTCGCTGATCGCGGACTGGACGACCGAGGGGCCGGAGAGCGCCACCGATCCGAATTCGACCATCACCACGAAATGCGCGGTCGATGCATGCAGTGCCGAATCGCCGTAGGAAGGGCCGAGAATGGCAGCCGCGCGAGGAACCGTAGGGCGGTGCGAGGGTGTCTTGACGAAGGTCTTGAAATCCAGCGGCAGGCCCGAGAACCGAAAACCCATGACGTCGGGGATGCGGCCGCCATCTGCATCGCACAGCAGAACGAGCGGGAAGCCTGCATTCTGCGCCCGATCGATCAGCCTGCCCTGCTTGCGCATGGAGGTGGGGGCCGTGGTACCGGCAAGGACAGAGGAATCAATTCCGACGACGCCGATCCTGCGCCCGTGAAGCAATGCAAATCCGGTGACGACCGCATCGCCCGGCACGTGGCGCTCTGTGCGTAGTTCGGGCAATGCCAAGGCACCGATCTCGAACCAGGTATCGGGGTCGATCAGCAGATCGATCCTCTCTCGAACCGGCAGCCGGCCAGATTCGCGATGGCGAGCAAGACCAGCCTCGCCGCCCATGGCGCGAGCCTTCTCCTGCTCGTCCGCAAGCCGTTGCGATAGAGCCTTGTGGCTGCGCTCCTCACCTGTCATCTCGTGTCCTCCCTTTACTACCTTCCGTTTGGTAGTTAGGACATCGGTTAGCATGCGCAACCGCGCTACTCAACTCGAATACGCCAAGATACTCGGTGTCCAGTGGGAGGAGACACGGATGTCATATCCACACCTCTTCAGCCCCTTCCGGATCGGAGGGCTGGACCTGCCAAACCGCATCGTCATGGCTCCCATGTCAAGCGCGCTCGCCGGGCGCGACGGTCGAGTATCGGATCGCCAGATCGCCTATTTCCGGGAGCGCGCGCGCGGAGGCACGGGGATGATCATCGTAGAGTTCACCTGCGTCGACCGACGTTTCGGCGTGTCGGAGCCGAACCAGTTGGTGCTTGAAGACGAAAGCGCGCTCGACGGGCACCGCCGGCTGGTGGAGGCGGTCAACGCTGAAGGAACGATCGCCTCGATCCAGTTGCAGCTGCCGGGCCAGTACGCCCTTCCCCATCTGAACGGCGGCCGCATGCCTGCCGCTCCGTCGGTGGTTCATTCGCGTAGATCGGGCGCCCAGATGGCCCGCGCCTTCGAGCCGCAGGAAATCGAGGAACTTATAGAACATTTCGGCCGCGCTGCCGGGCTTGCGCGTCGGGCCGGATACCAGGCGATCGAGCTGCACGGCGCGCACGGCTATCTCCTGATGGCATTCATGTCACCGCTGATGAACTTCCGCGACGACGCCTGGGGCGGCGATGCACAGCGCCGGCTGGCTTTCCCCCTCGCCGCAATCCGCGCCGTGAAAGCCGCCGCGCCCGACCAGCCCCTGATCTACCGGCTCTCTGCCGACGATTTCATGGCCGAGGGGCTCTCGATCGACGTAATGGAGCAGATCGCCCCGCAGCTAGCCGATGCGGGCGTCGATGCCCTGCACGCCTCGACAGGCACGCAGGCGGGGTCGATGGAAACGATCATCGATCCAATGTCCTTCGGCGAAGGATGGCGCCTGCCGCTCGCGAGGCGCCTTCGTAACGCGGCGGGCGTGCCAGTCATCACTGTCGGCTTTCGAAGTCCCGACGTGGCGGAACGTGCCATAGCGACGGGCGAAACCGATCTAGTCTCGCTCGGCCGCGCAATGCTTGCTGACCCGTACTGGGCCGCGAAAGCGCGCGATGGCCGCCCGGAAGACATCCGCCTCTGCACAAGCTGCAACTGGTGCATGGATCGGGTCTATGCGCACGAACCGGTCGCCTGCGCCGAGAACCCGCGCACCGGTCGTGAAGATGTTCCCGCGCTGCCGCCCGATGCCGGCGCCGGTAAACGCATTGTGGTAGTTGGTGGCGGTCCGGGCGGTATGGCGGCGGCGCTGCAGGCTGTCGAGCATGGCTTCGCGGTGACGCTGTTCGAGAAGGCAGACGTGCTTGGCGGCGGGCTGATCGCTTCCGCCGCGCCGCCCCACAAAGACAAGCTGCTCTGGTACCGCGATTATCTTGCAGGCCGCCTTTCGCGATCAAGCGTCGAGGTGCGGACGGGCGAGGCCGCGGAGGCTGGCGCCATCGTCGCGCTTTCGCCCGACCTCGTCATGCTGGCCACGGGCGCACGAACCCGCACCATGGATTTTCCCGGCTCAAACAACCCCCGTGTTATTCAGGCCTATGACCTGCTCGCCGTGCCGGAGCCGGATCTGCCTCAGGGGCCCGTTGTCGTCTATGGCGGAGGCGAAACCGGCTGCGAAACGGCGGAGCTGTTGACGGCGGCGGGTGTCGACACGGTGCTCGTCTCACGCTCGCCCGAAACAAGCCTCGCCCGCGCGGCTGAGCCGATTTACCGCAAGCTGCTGCTCAAGCGGCTGCGTTCCAATCCCAGGCTGAGGATCTTGTGCGAAACCTCGCTGACCACGTTCGACGGGAACGCGGTTTCCGTCAAGTCCGGCGACGGGGATATCACTATCAAGGCAGCCACTGTCGTCCTCGCCCAGGGCCGGGATATCGGTGATCCGCTGGAGGCCGAACTGGCGGAACGCGGCGTTCGCACTGTCGTTATCGGCGACGCGCGCGAAATAGGCCGGATCGGCGATGCGGTCCACCAGGCCAGCGATTCGCTCGCGGCTCTCTGCGGAACCCAAGACCTTCCGGTGCCGGCATGAAGATGACAGCCGCGACGAGGGTTACGCTACCGGGCGCGGGGCCACGGCTCGCCGCCGACGCAATTGCCCCGGCCCGCGGCCATGAAGGCCGACCGACGCTTGTCTTTCTTCCTGGCGGCGGTCAGACGCGCCGGTCCTGGGGGGCGGGCATGGCGCGCGCTGCTGAACTGGGGCTCGGTGCGATCGCGCTGGATCTGCGCGGCCATGGTGAAAGCGAAGCGGCACCTGACGGGCGGTATCACCTGCGCGACATGGCCGCCGACACGATTGCCGTCCTCGATGCCATCGCCGGACCGGTGATCCTGATTGGGGCCAGCCGCGGTGGGCAGACCTGCATGGTTGCCGGAGCGGAACGACCCGCAAAAGTTCGCGCAGTGCTGCTCGCCGATATCGCGCCCGGCACGAACCGCGAGAACATCAACGCCATCCGGGATTTCATGAAGGCCAGCGCCGCGGGTTTTGCGACGGCCGAAGCGGCCTCGGCCGCGCTCACGGCCTATCGGGGCCAGGCGGGAACGCCCCGGCCCGACCGGCTGGCTCGCGTGATGCGCCGGCTGAAGAACGGCCGCCTCTATTGGCACTGGGATCCGCGGTTCGCAGACGATGCCTACATTGACCCGCCCGATGAGGCTCCGATCGTGGACGACGCAGCTGCACGGCTACGCTGCCCGGTCTTTCTTGTCCGCGGGTCGCTCAGCGAACTGGTTGACGAGGCATGTGTCGCACATTTCCGCCGTCTGACGCCGCAGCTCGAAGTCGAGGTGCTCGAAGGTGCCGGGCATATGCTGACCGATGAGCAGACCACTGATTTTGTCGGCCGCATCTTCAGCTGGCTTGAACGCAATCCCGAAGTCACCGGAGAGGGGCCCCTATGACCGGACATCCCGATGTCGCCATCGTTACCGGGGCCGCCCGCGGCATCGGCGCTGCCATTGCCGAGGAGTTGAAGGAGGCGGGCTGGCGTGTCATCCGGCTCGACCGCGATTTTCCCGGCGGGGCCGGGCCGGGCGATTTTATGGCAGACGTGACCGACTATGTCGCTCTCGCCACAGGGGTGGAGGATATCGAGGCCGCCCACGGCCCCGTGGGCGCCATTGTCAACAATGCCGGCATTACCCGCGACGGCTTCTTTCATAAGCTCGACCCGCAGGCGGATTGGGAGTCGGTGCTTAATGTCAACCTGACGGGCCCGTTTCATCTTTGCCGCGCGGTGCTGCCGGGGATGCGCGCACGGCGCTTTGGCCGGATCGTCAACATGGCCTCGATGAACGGGCTGCGGGGTCAGCCGGGACAGGCGAATTATTCCGCCGCCAAGGCCGGGCTGATCGGGATGACACGGACGCTGGCGCTGGAAGTCGCCGGCCATGGCATCACCGCAAACTGTATCGCGCCCGGTTTCATCGATACCGAGATGACGCGGGCCATCCGTGACGATATCCGGGAGGCGGAACTCGCCAAGGTTCCCGCCGGGCGCGCTGGCACGGCCGAGGAAATCGCCGGCTTCGTCCGCTACCTCTGCTCTGAAGCCGCCGGTTTCATCACCGGGGAAACCGTCTCCATCAACGGTGGTCAACTGATGCGTTGATGCTTAGCCCAGCAGTTTGGCGCGGGCCTCGTCGGGGGAGATGCTCCGCGGCGGCGGAAGATCGGGGCGCTGCTCCGGCGACCAGGGTGGGACAATCGGGGCAACGCGCGCCCCTGCCTGTTCGAACAGTTTGCGGGCCAGCAAGTGCCGATCGTTCCGCGCTTCTCCCAGGTCGAGCACCGGGGTGACGCAGGCATCGGTACCGGCGAACACCTCTTCCCAATGTGCACGCGGGGCGGAAGCGAAGCGCGCGGCGATCGCCTCTGTCGCAGCCCGCCAGCTTGCCTGATCCGCCTGAGGCCAATCCGCGGGATCAAGCTGGAGACCCGCCATCATCGCTGCGTAGAATTTCGGCTCGATCGCACCCGCCGCCATGAAGCCGCCATCTGCGCATTCATAGCACCGGTAGAAGGGCGCGCCGCCATCCAGGAGGTTCGATTCGCGCCCTCCGTTCCAGAGCCCCGTCTGCTGATATGCGTGGAAGAGGGTTGCGAGGAAACCTGCCCCGTCGACCATTGCGGCATCGATGACCTGGCCCCTGCCCGTCGCCCTAGCCGACCACAACGCAGCCATCAGGCCTAACACGAGCAACATCGCCCCTCCCCCGTAATCTGCGGCAAGGTTCAACGGCGCCATCGGGCGCTCCTTCGGCCCGATCAGCGACAGTACGCCCGTGATCGCTAGGTAATTAATGTCATGGCCTGCTTCGCGTGCGCGGGGACCGGTCTGGCCCCAGCCCGTCATCCGACCGTAGACAAGCGCGGGATTGCGGCTCATTGCCTCTTGTGGGCCAAGACCCAGCCTTTCCATCGTGCCAGGTCGGAAACCTTCGATCATCGCATCGCTGGCCGCAATAAGATCGAGCGCAAGCGCGGCATCCGCGGGATCCTTCAGGTCGAGCGTCACGGTGGTCTTGCCACGGTGAAGCGCGTCGCCTGCAAGGGCCTTCTCATCCCATTCGCCGCTCCCCCGTCCGATGCGGATTACCTCGGCTCCGCTGCCGGCCAGCAGCAAGCCGGCCAGCGGCACGGGCCCGATGGCATCCATCTCGACGATCCGCATGCCCGCGAGCGGGGCGGCCTGTTTCATCGACACCCCGAGAGCCCTCCGTCCATCACGATCTCGGTTCCTGTCAAATAGGCTCCCGCCCGCGATGCGAGCATGAGGCAGAGCCCTGCCGCATCCTCTTCGCTTCCGAAACGGCCAAGCGGAATGCGTGCCAGAAGCGCGGCACTGGCCTGCTCGTCGGCGCGGATGTGTCCGGTCATCTTCGTCGGGAAGTAACCCGGCACCAGCGTGTTCACGTTTATCCCATCATGCGCGAGGTCGGCGGCCATGACCCGCCCCATATGCGCCAGCCCCGCCTTCGAGGCGGAATAGGCATAGGCGTTGATCGGCTCGACTGCGCGCCCCGCGACCGACCCGACATTGATCACACGCGCCGGGCTGTCGGGCTGCGCTGCGGCCTTGAGCAGGGGCAGCAGATCCCGCACCAGCGTGAAAGGCGCCTGCAGGTTGAGCGCCATGACCGGGTCCCAACCCGTGTCGGGATAGTCTTGGAGCGGCGCGCCCCAGGATCGGCCGGCATTGTTCACCAGTACATCGAGCCTGTCTTCGCGTTCCGCGATCTCGCTGGCGAGCGCTCGTATGCCGGCCGGCTCCGAGACATCGGCGGCCAGCCCGGTGCAACTGCCATGCGGAGCCATCTCCTGTGCCGCCTGCTCCGCCTCCTCCGCCTTGCGCGAAGTGATGTATACATTTGCGCCGCCCCTCACGAAGGCTTCCGCGATCATCCGGCCCAGGCCATTCGCTCCGCCGGTGACGAGGATCACTCGTCCGCTCACGTCGAACAGAGCGTAGATGCCTTCTGGTTTGGTATTCATGGCATCGCCCCCTCAGATGTCGATGACGACCTTGCCGAAGGCATGCGCCTCCGCGAGGTAGGTCAAGGCGTCGGTGGCCTCTGAGAGCGGGAAACGGCGGTCGATCACTGGCTCCAGCCCGGAAGAGGAAACGAAATCCAGCATGGCGGAGAAGTCTGAAGGGCTGCCCATCGCAGTGCCGTAGATCGTCGCGTGGTTGAGGAAGAGCGACGGGGCGAGGAACCCGGCGTCGCCCCCCCCGGTCGACCCGTAGACGACAATTCTGGCCCCCATGCGCAAGGCGCGGGTATAGGCCTTCATGCCACCCGACGGCGCGCCATCGAAGACAACATCCGCGCCGCCGGATTCTTTCCGGAATGCCTTCTGCCAGTTCTCTTCGCGGTAGTTGAACCCGCCCTTGGCGCCCAGCGCCACGGCCTTGTCGATCGTGGCGATACTGGATGATGTCACGTAGACATCCGCGCCCATGGCTACGCCGAAGAGCAGCGCGCAAGTGGCCACGCCGCCCCCGACGCCCGTGATCAGTAGTTTGTCGCCCTGTGACAGCCCCGCCTTGCGGATCAAACCGCGCCACGCGGTGAGCGCGGCGGTCGGCAGAGCAGCCGCCTGCCCAAAGTCCAGGTGTTCCGGGATCCCGCGGACAGAAGCCGCAGGTACGCAGATATAGTCGGCGATCGTCCCCGGCGCGGGCATGCCCAGAAGATGAAACTTGCGCGAAGGGAAGCGTTCATCCTCGCCCCATTCTAGCCCGGGATAGAGGACCACTCTCTGCCCCTCCAGATCACCGGGCACATCTGCGCCGAGCGCGTCGACTATCCCGGCGCCATCGGCACCCAGCGTGCAGGGCAGCGTCATCCCGGGATATTGCCCCTTCAGGATGAAGAGTTCCCGGTGATTCAGCGCCGCGGCCTTCAGCGCCACGCGAACCTCGCCCTGCCCCGGCTCCGGCATTGCGATGTCGACAATTTGCGGGGGCGTACTGTCCGCTGCCTCGAGCTGCAGTGCCTTCATCGAAATCTCCTCTTGTGCTCTTGCTTATCCACCTAACGGTTGGTAGTTATCATGTCCAGAGACGCCATGGGCGTAGGGAGGAACGACATGCCGACAGCAGGCAAAGGTTCGCCGCGATGACAGGCGCCGCGCCGGATGTTGCGGGCCATTCGCTGGACGGCAGCGATGTCACGATTACCGCCGATGATAACCGTGCCGTCTGCGAAAGCAGTGGCGTCGCACCCGCTGACGATGGCACGGCGCACCCCATCTTCGCTCTGATCGCCACGCAGCGCGGCATGGGGCTCAGCGTGGAAGAGCTTCTCGCCACCTGCAAGTTCCACGTCGATGACGGCCCGATGATGGCCGGATGCGACGTGGAAATCCTGACGCCGATGCGCGTGGATGAAACCTATTCCGTCCGCGGCGAAATCGTATCGCTCGCGCGCAAGGCCAGTCGCAAGCTCGGCGCGATGGACATACTCACGCACGAGCTTCGGCTCCACGATGCCCACGGCGCCATCGTCGTTCGGACCACGAACCTCTGGGTGCTGCCGCGCAAAAACGAGGCCTCGGCGTGAGCGCCCTTCCCGAAACCCGCACGATCGCGGTGACGGCCGAGTGGATGAAGGTGTGGGCCCGCATCCTTGATGATCCAAACCAGATCCACCTTGATGCAGATCTCGTACGCAGGCTCGGATTGGGACCGGACGTGATCAACCAGGGTCCGCTCAACATTTCCTACGTGCTGAATGCCGTCACCTCGGCCCTGCCGGGCGCGCGGCTCACCCGCTACATGGCCCGGATGCTCGGCAATGTTTTTGCCGGAGACGACCTCGTCGTCTGCGGCGAGATCACGGAAAGCGGCGCCGGGCGCGTAACAGTGGAAGCTACCCTCCGCGCCGAAGGCCGCGGACCTGTGGTCTCCATGACCCTGGTCCTGGCGCGCCATACGAATTGACCGGAGGAGACGGGCATGAATTTCGAGTTCAGCGAAGAGAACGCGGCCTTCAAGGAAATGGTCGAGAAATGGGTCAAGGCCGAGGTCCCGAAGGAGTGGTCGCGAAAGATGGAGCGGCAGGAGCATGATTATCCATTCGAGCTATGGGATAAGTTCTCCGACGCCGGGTTTCACGGGATTGGCATAGCCGAGGAATACGGCGGCCAGGGCGGCGACGTTCAGACCCAGATGATCCTTGCCCGCGCGCTCGCCCGGTCGCTCGGGGGGCTGGCGTGGATCTGGGGCATCACCTCATTCGCCGGTTCGAAATCCATAGGCGTCTACGGCTCGGAAGAACAGAAAGAGCGATTTCTGCCGGATATCGCCTCGGGTAAGCTGCGCGCCTCGATCGGGTTCACCGAACCCGGCGGCGGGACAGATGTGCTGGGCGCCATGCGCACCACGGCCGAGCGGGCTGATGGCGGGTGGCGCATCTCGGGCGAGAAGATCTGGTGCTCCTCGGCGCACGTGGCCGACTACATCCTCCTGATCGCGCGAACCGACAAGAACGTGCAGAAGAACCATCATGGCCTGACGCTCTTCTTCGTACCCGCCAAACAGGATGGGATCACGATTACCGAGCTGCCCAAACTGGGCATGCGGGCTATCGGTTCGTGTTCCGTGGTGCTGGAAAACGTGTTCGTGCCCGACGATCTGGTGCTGGGTGAACCGGGCAATGCCTGGAAAATGCTGCTGCCGACGCTCAACAACGAACGGATCATGGTGGGCAGCTTCTGTCTCGGCGTGATCGACGGAGTCCTGGAAGACGCGCTGGAATACATGACTCAGCGCAAGGCGTTCGGGCGGGTGATCGGCTCGTTTCAGGCACTTCAACACTATGTGGCCGACATCGCGACCTGGCGAAAGGAGGTCGAGCTGCTGTGCAACTACACGGCCTGGCTTCAGGCCAACGTCAAGGAATGCGCGATGGAAGCCACAATGCTCAAGGTCTCGGCGTCCGACAAAGCGGTGAAAGCCGCCGATCTCGGCATACAGATCCTCGGGGGCATGGGCTATTCGGCCGAGACCGACATGCAGCGCTACTGGCGGGATGCGCGGTTGTGGAAGATCGGGCCGATCACCAACGAGATGGCGCGTAACGGCATCGCGGAAAGACTGGGTTTGCCGCGCTCGTTCTGATGGCAGGTGGGCCGGCGCACCTCCCATGCCGGTCTGCGCCTGAACCCCGGGCCGGCGGCCCGGGGTTTCTTGATATCTGCAGGTGCGTCTGCCGGCCGTCCCGGCAGCCGTGATGGCGGCATCGATGCACCGCTTCAATTCATCTTGCGCTCATCAAGGCCAAGGCCTCGGCCGATGATTTCCTTCATGATCTCCGACGATCCCGCGAAGATGCGGGTGACGCGGGCATCGGTGTACATGCGCGAAATCTCGTATTCCTGCATATAGCCCGCGCCGCCATGCAGCTGCACACCAAGATCGACCATCCGCCCCTCGACCTCGCTGGAAACGAGCTTGGCCTGTGCCGCCGTTTCGGGTGACAGCTTCTTGTCGTTGTACAGAAGCACGCATTGGTCGACGAAGCATTGTGCCACGTCGATCTCTGTCCGCATCTCGGCCAGCCGGAAGCGCGCATTCTGGAAGGCGCCGATCGGCCGGCCGAAGGCGCGGCGCTCTTTGGCATAGGCCAAAGTCAGATCGAACGCCTTCTGCGCGTTTGCCATCGATCCGATCCCCGCGATCAGGCGCTCCCCTGCGAGAAACCGGCCCAGGTAGTGAAATCCCTTGCCGGGTTCGCCCAGCATGTTTGACTTCGGCACCTTCACGTCACGGAAGAACATCTCCGACGTGTCCTGCGCCTCCAGGCCCATTTTCTTAAGCCGCTGGCCCCGTTCGAACCCCTCCATGCCGCGCTCGACCACGACAAGGCTCAATGCGTGGCTCTTCTCCGGGTCCGTCCGCGCAGCGACGATCACCAGATCGGCGAGCTGGCCGTTCGAGATATAGGTCTTCGACCCGTTCAACAGCCAATGGTCCCCCTTGTCCTCGGCCCGAGTCTTCATACCCGCCAGATCGCTGCCGGCGCCGGGTTCTGTCATCGCAACGGCAAGGATCGTATCGCCCGAGATGCAGCCGGGTAGCCAGCGCTGCAGCTGGTCCGGATCGCCCAGCCCGGCGATATAGGGGGCGACAAGGCCCGAGTGGAGGTTGATATAGAAGCCAATCTCACCGTGAAGAATGTTTTCCTCATAGACGATCTGCTCATAGCGGAAATCCTCGATACCGGCGCCACCATAGGCCTCGTCGGCCCATGTCAGAAGAAAGCCGTTATCGCCCGCCTTGCGATAGATCTCCCGATCGACAATGCCCGCCTCGCGCCATCGCGCGGCCTTTGGCGCCACCTCGCGCTGCATGAACTTGCGGACATTTTCGCGGAACAGATCGTGTTCCGCGTCGAAGATCAGTCGCTCCATCAGGCAACCTCGACAAGCAGGCGGTTCTCCTCGGCCCGTTTGCGAAGCCAATCGGAGGCCGAAAACCGTGGGCCGGAGCGCTGCGCCAGCCTGTCACATTCGGCAACGAAAGTGCGGATCCCGATTGTGTCGATGAGCGACAGTGTACCGCCCGTCCACGTCGGGTAGGACCAGCCCAGCACCGAACCGAGATCACCGTCAGCCGCGTTCTGCAGCACGCCTTCCTCAAGGCACCGCGCCGTCTCGAGCGCCTGAATGTAGAGGAACCGCTTTTTCAGCTCCTCTCCATGCGGCTGCTCGGCGGCCAACGGGAAGTGCTCCGCCAGCCCGGGCCACAGGTACTTAGTTCCATCCTCGGCGTAGTCGTAGAACCCGCCGCCGGCCTTGCGGCCGTTCCTGCCGAGTTCGATCATTTTTGCCGCGACATCGCGCCCGCAGGGCACTTCATAACGATCGCCCTCTTCCGCGATGGCTTGGTCAATGATCTTCATCGGCAGATCCACCGTCACCTCGTCGAGCAGCGTCAGCGGCCCGACGGGGAAACCGGCGAAGCGCGCGGCATTCTCGATCAGCGCCGGCGTGACCCCTTCGCCCAGCATGGCCATGCCTTCGTGGATGAATGTCTGGAAGACGCGGCTGGTGTAAAACCCCCGGCTGTCGTTTACGGTGATTGGCACCTTGCGCAGGCGCTGCACGAAATCCAGCGCCTCGGCCACGGTGGCGTCAGTCGTGCCGGCGCCACGGATTACTTCGACGAGCTCCATCCGGTTGACCGGCGAGAAGAAGTGCAGGCCAATGAAGCGGCCGGCATCCTCGGCAGCTGCGGCCAGTCGGGTGATCGGCAGCGTGGAAGTATTGGTGGCAAAGAGCGTGCCCTTGGCAACCACCGCCTGCACACGCTTCGTAATATCGGCTTTGACCCGTGTATCCTCGAAAACAGCCTCCACGATGATGTTGCAAGGCGCCAGATCGGAGACTTCCCCGGTCGCGGTGATCATGTCCATCACCCGCGCCGCATTGTCAGCCGCACGGCGGCCCTTCTGCACTTCCCGGTCGAGCATCTTGGCGATCCTGTCTCGCCCCGCAGCGGCATCTTCTGTTGACCGGTCGAGAAGGATGACTTTCATTCCCGCCTCGGCACAGACCTGCGCGATCCCCGCCCCCATCAGCCCGGCACCCAGCACGCCGACACAGCCGTGTTTCGTCTTGCCGAACCCCTCGGGTCGGCGGGCCAGTTTGCGTGCCTCGCCCTTGTGGACGAAGGTCGTGCGGATGATGTTTCCGGCAACCGGGTCGGACAACAGCTTGGCGAAATACTTCTGTTCCAGCTTCTGGGCTGTGTCGAAGGGCAACTGGATGCCCTCGAAAACGCAGGCCGCGATCGCGGCCTTCGCGGGATAGTTGCGGTTCGTCTCCTTGGCGATCTGCGCGGGCAGCATCGAAAGGTAACTCGCGACCGAAGGCACAAGAAGGCCAGTGCTCTCGGGATGCACGTAACGGTCTTTGTCCCAAGGCTGGATTGCCGCCGCGTTGTTCTTGATCCACTCGCGAGCGGCGTCATCCAGCTTGTCGGCGGGAACGATTGCGTCGACCAGACCCTCCTTGAGCGCCTGTTGCGGGCCGCGCGGTTTGCCGTCGAGCAGAACCGCTAGCGCGGCGCGAACGCCGATCATCCGCGCCAGCCGCTGGGTTCCGCCCGAACCGGGCAATAGCCCCACATTGACCTCCGGCAGGCCCACCCTGGCGCCCGGATCATCGGCGATCACACGGTGATGGCAGGCGAGTGCAAGTTCGAACCCTCCGCCCAGCGCGAGACCGTTGATCGCGGCGACCACGGGCTTGCCACAGGTCTCCAGCTTACGGTGCATCTCGGATGGCGCCCGGGCGATCTCCAGCGCCTGCTCCTTGGTGGGGCGTGTGATGAACCGGTTGAGATCGGCCCCGGCCATGAAACTCGGCTTGGCTGAGGTGACGATGATGCCGCTGACCGTGTCGTCGCCTGCCAGTTCGTCCACCGCACCTGTGAACTCCGTCACGAAAGCTTCGGAGACGAGGTTCATTTTCTCGTCGGCATTGTCCATGAAGATGGTGGCGATGCCGTCGTCGGCACGGGTGATCTTGATGTGGCGCATATCGCCTCTCCTCCGTTTCGGTCCGAGCGCAGACAACTAGACCCGCTCGATGATCGTTGCGGTGCCCAGGCCGTTGCCAGCGCAAAGCGTGATGAGCGCGGTGTTCAGGTCGCGCCGTTCCAGTTCATCCAGCACGGTGCCGGTGATCATCGCACCCGTGGCCCCCAGGGGATGCCCCATCGCGATGGCGCCGCCGGCGACGTTCAGCTTCTCGGGGTCGATGTCGAGATACTTCCGGAATCGTAGCACAACGGCAGCGAAGGCTTCGTTCAGCTCGAACAGATCGATGTCGTCCACGCCCATCCCCGCGCGCTTCAACGCCTTCCGCGTCACGTCGGCCGGAGCGGTGAGCATGATGGTCGGCTCGCTGCCAATCGAGGTGAAGGAGCGAATGCGCGCGCGCGGCTTCAGGCCGGTGGCCTTGCCGAATTCCTCGTTCCCTACCAGCACCCCGGCCGATCCGTCGACAATGCCCGACGAATTGCCCCCGGTGTGGACGTGGTTCATCTTCTCGATCTGCGGATAGCGCTGCTGTGCAACGGCGTCGAAGCCAAGCTGCTCGCCCATGCCGAGGAAAGAAGCCTTCAGCGACCCCAAGCTTTCCACTGTCGTACCCGGCCGCATGTGTTCGTCATGATCTAGGATCACGTCACCCAGAACGTCCCGCACCGGAATAACGGAATTCTTGAACCACCCTTCCTCCCATGCCTGCGCCGCGCGGCGCTGGCTTTCGGCGGCATACATATCCACATCCTCGCGGCTGAAAGCGTCGAGCGTGGCGATCAGGTCGGCGCCGATGCCCTGGGGCGCGAAGTAGGAATGGTAGGCCACCGTCGGATCGGCAGCCCAGGCCCCGGAATCGGCGCCCATGACAGTACGCGACATCGATTCGACGCCGCCCCCGATGGCCGCATCGGCCGCACCGACCATGACTTGCGCGGCCGCGCTATTGACCGCCTCCAGCGCAGAGGCGCAGAAGCGGTGAACCTGCTGGCCAGCAACGCTTTCGGCGTAATCCGCCGCCAGCACGGCGGCCCGCGCAATGTTGCCCCCCTGCTCCCCGACAGGCTGGGCGCAGCCGAAGATCACATCGTCAACAAGTGCGGTATCCAGCTCGTTGCGATCCCGCAGCGCCTTGAGCACTTGCGCCGAAAGCTGAACGGCCGGGATTTCGTGCAGCGCGCCGCCCGGCCGCCCCTTCCCGCGCGGCGTTCTCACGTGATCGTAGATAAAGGCTTCGGGCATTGCGGTCTCCTCCTCGGCTCCGGCCGAGGCCGGTCCCGCCCGAGTCATAACCAAGCCGTCGTGCAAATCAATACCTACCGACGGTTTGGTAGAAAAATCCGTTGCGGGCGGGGCTGCTGCTTTTTATGCTGAGGGCCAGGAGAGCCTGCGCCGCCCTTTCCGGCGCAGCACGGGGAGGATCATATGGAGCTCAAGGACTCGGTCGTAATCGTCACCGGTGCCGCTTCGGGTCTGGGGGCCGGGGCCGCGCACTGGCTGCATGGCGAAGGCGCGAAGGTGATCGGGGTGGACGTCAATCCCATCCCCGACGAACTGAGCGATAGTGGCGTGGGCGCCCAAATCTGCGACATCGCCGACGAGGCTCAGGTGATCGAAACACTCGACCGCGTAGTTAATCAACACGGTCGCCTCGATGCCATCGTCAACTGCGCGGGGATCGTGAAGACCCGCCCGCTCTACAACGCCGACGGTCCCTTCCCGGTGGATCTCTTCCGCCGCACGCTCGAGGTGAACCTCACCGGCACGTTCCTGATGATGGCCCACGGCGCCGAGCGCATGGCGCGCAACACGCCTAATGAGGAGGCCGAACGCGGCGTGTTCGTCAACGTCGCGTCGATAGCGGCCTTCGACAAGTCCTCCTCCGTCGCCTATGCGGCCAGCAAGGGGGGCGTCGTGTCCATGACGATGACCGCGGCCCATGATCTTTCACCCTACGGCATCCGCGTGATGGCGATCGCGCCTGGCTACATGGATACGCCGATGTTCGCCGGGCTCGACGCCGACTATGTCGAGAAACTGAAAGCAGGAATCGTCTTTCCCAAGCGGCTGGCACGGATGAACGAGTTCGGGGCACTCGTGGGCTCGATCGTCACCAATGCCTACCTGAACGCCACCACGATCCGGTTCGATGCGGGGGCAAGGGTTTGATGCTCGATAGCGAAAAGATGAAGGCCCGCCCCGAGCCGCAATTCGGCGATCCCCGGCCGCTGGCAGCCCTGCTAGAAGTACAGGCGGCCGAGCGGGGAAACGCAACTTTCGCGATCTTTCCCGAAGTCAGCCTGACATATAGGCAGGTGCGGGAACAGGCCCGCGCCTTGGCTCGTGGCCTCATCGCCGATGGCGTGAAAGCCGGGGATCACATAGGGATCATGATCCCGAACCATCAGCACTTTCTGATCGCACATTTCGCTGTCCAGTATGTCGGTGCCGTGGGCGTATTGCTCAACGCGCGCTTCAAGTCTCACGAACTTCAGCATGCTGTGCCCCTGACAGAAGTGACGAGCATCATTACCACTGATGCGATCGACGCCTACGTCCCCCTCGCGCACGTGATCGAACAGGCCTTTCGGGAACTCGCCGATGCGAACGCTGGCAAGCCGCTCCATGTCGTGGGCGCCCCGGACTTGCGGCGCCTGATCCGCTTCGGTGCCCCATGGGCGCCGGCCCTGACCCCCGAGGCTGTCGCTGCACTGGCCGGCGAACGCGAGGCAGAGCTCGATGCCGAAATCGAGGCACGCGTCGCCGCGCAGGATCCGGAGGCGGTCTCGGTGATGATCTACACCTCCGGCACGACCGCGAATCCCAAGGCCTGCATGCTCTCTCACGCGTCGCTTCAGCGCGCCTGGCGCACCTACCTGCGTTTCGTCCGCTTTCAGCCAGGTGAGACGATCTGGGATCCCATGCCGCTTTTCCACAGCGGCGGCATCGGCCTTTTGACCGCGATGAGCGAGATCGGGGGCACCTTTGTCACCACGCCCCATTTCAAGCCCGAGGAGGTTATGGCGCTGATCCTGAAACACCGGATCGAGCATCTCTATCCCGGATTCCAAACACTCGCCCTGCCGGTGCTGACGCATCCCGATTTCTCGGCCGAGCGTTGCGCGTTCGTACAGAGCATGGTCTGTGTCGGGCCCGCCGGAACCCAGGTGAAGCTGCAGCGCATGCTTCCGGCTCACGCGCCCATCATGAACCTCTTTGGGATGTCTGAAAGCTCGGGCGTGCTGTTCCTTGCCGATCCGCAGGCCGAAGAGGATCTGCGCCTCAACTCGGCCGGCATCGCGCCCCCGGGCGTGGATATCCGGATCATCGACCCCGACACTGGCGCCTCGGTCGGCCCCGGCCACCGCGGCGAGATCCAATTTCGCGGCGGTGGCGCTTTCCTGGGCTACTACAATGATCCCGACAACACGGAGAAGGCGATCCTTCCTGGCGGCTGGGTGAGCACGGGCGATCTTGGCACCCTGGACGAAAACGGCTGGCTGCAATTTCAGGGGCGCCTGAAGGACATGCTGAAAGTCGGCGGCGAGAACGTCGCCGCAGCGGAGGTAGAATCCTTCATTTCGGGCCATCCGGGCGTGAAGTTCGTCCAGGTCGTCGGGAAGCCCGACGAGCGTATGGGCGAACTGCCGGTTGCCTTCATCGAGCGCAACGAGGGCTCCGACGTCACCGGCGAGGATGTCATCCGCTTCTGCGAAGGAAAGATCGCCCGGTACAAGATTCCCGTGGAAGTACGCTTCGTGACCGAATGGCCGATGTCCACAACTAAGGTCCAGAAACATCGCCTGAAGGAACAGCTGCGCGCCTAGGCCGGGCCCGGCGCTGCATCGTTCCGTCGCTGCCCTTGCGGGGAGTCACCCCCCTGTTGCTCTCTCGTGGCGGGAGGTCCGACGACGCGCGACGCTCACTCACCCATCCGCGTCGGCGCAATCTGGAAAGAGAATGGTGCCGCTGAAGGGACTCGAACCCCCGACCCCATCATTACGAACCAAGTTGGCAATTTTGCTTATCTAAACAGATAGATAGGGAAAGTTCATGGCATCTTTCCGAAACCTCAAGAACGGTAGGGTGAACGTCCAGGTACGCAAAGCTGGTCTGCCCGCCAAGTCAGCCACGTTTTCTAGTCAGAGAGAAGCGGAGGCTTGGGCGCAACGCTGGGAGCGAAGTGCCCAGAAGGTGGTAAAGGCGAGTAATGTCGAGCACACCCTCGGGACGGTCGGTCGGCTATACTGTGATCGCCAACTTCACGGGAAGCGTTCAAGGCATCTGATGGATCTTCGCTTTCATCGCATGGCCAAATACTTTCCTCAGCCGTTCCTTGAGATCACTCGCGTTGACGTCAACGCATACAAGAACATGCGGCTAAAGGAGGTTGCTGGCTCCACTGTCCGCGAGGAAGTGCAATCCATCAACAAGCTGTTTCGATGGGTAGAGAGAGATGATCTTTGGAGAGGACCCGATCCATTCGCCGGCCGACAACATTGCCCTGCCTCCTGCGTCCAAGCCCCTTAACCGCGTGGTTGAACGCCACGAGCTGGACGCACTGATGACGGATCTGAAACCGATGATGCGTGAGATTGTCGAACTGGCGTGGGAGACCGCCATGCGGCGTGCCGAAATCACCAGCCTGATCGTACGGCACGTAGACATCGAGGCACGTACCGCCATGATAGAAGACGGCAAGACAGGAGACCGAATAGTTCCACTTTCCACACGGGCCACGGAACTACTGAGGCGGGCACTGGAGCGTTGTGTGACCGAAGAGAGTAGACTGTTTCCAGTTGCACCTCACAGCATCTCTACTGCTGTCAGGAGAGCCAGGAAGCGAATGGGGTTGGGTGATCACGTGAGAATGCACCAGTTAAGGCACACCAGGATTACTGAAGTCGCAAAACGGGGCTTCAATCAGGCTCAGATCATGATGGTTAGCGGGCATAGAGATACGCGGAGCGTCCAGAGATACACGCACCTTTCAGTGGCTGATGTGATCGCGCTACTGGACTGAAGGCATTGCGTTCATGTTGATCAGATATCTAGTGGTAGGCTTCGAACGGCAAGTCGCGTTCGTACCTGAACGAAGAAAGGTTCTCTCTCGGCCCAAAGCGGACGGTCAGCTGTCCAAAATACTGCTTCGCGACATTCTTCAATGCCGCCCTTCAACGGTTGCCGGAGCAAAACACGGGTGACCAACCTTGATCCCGAAACGCTTCGCGGGCATTGGTCGGATGGCACCACGCTGCTGGGCGATGTCCGTTATTACTTCCTTTGGGCTTGGACCGCGCCGACTGACGACGAGGCTTTTAGAGGTTGAGAATGAAGGGCGACCTTACAAGCAGCGCAGACAAGGGCGCGCACTTTTACCGCTGCGATTTTCAGGTTCATAGCCCGAGAGATCGCCAATGGACAGGCCAACCGCGAATTGGTGACGGTGCCCGCGCCGAATATGCCGCCTCCCTTATCGCTGCGTGCCGGGAGAAGGGTCTGAACGCCATTGCCATCACCGATCATCACGATATGGCCTTCATCCCCTATGTCCGGCAGGCCGCGGAGCAGGAAACGGATGCGGAAGGTAACCCCTTGCAGGCCCGCGACCGTATCGTTGTCTTTCCGGGAATCGAGCTGACCCTCGCTGTCCCCTGCCAGGCGATCCTCCTCCTGGATGCTGATTTTGAGGGCAATCGCTTTGATGCAGTCCTGACGGCATTGACGATCACGCCCGCTCCGTCAGGCGACGAAAAGACGCTTCAGACGGAACGCCTCGATCACATCGATTCCCTGAAGACCCTGAAGTCCAAATTGGACGAACACAGCTGGCTCAAGGACCGATATATCATTCTTCCCAATGTCAGCGGTGAGGGAAAATTCTCTTTGCTCCGTAGCGGCATGGCCCCAAAATACAAGGACATGCCCTGCGTCGGGGGCTATCTGGACGGCTCAAAGGACGGACTGAAAGAGGGAACTCTGAATATTCTCGCAGGGAAGGAAAAGGCCTGGGGCCACAAGCGCATCGCCTGCATCCAGACTTCCGACAACCGACGCGAGGATCACGCCGATCTCGGCAAGCAATCGTCATGGATCAAATGGGCCAGCCCGACGGCGGAAGCGTTGCGTCAGGCATGCCTAGCCCAAGAATCGCGTATTTCCGACACTGAGCCAACTGTTCCTTCGGTCGTCATTACTTCGATTAGCGTACAGAACAGCTCTTTTCTCGGGCCTTTGGAACTTGCTTTCAATCCTCAGTACAACGCGCTGATCGGCGGACGCGGTACCGGAAAGTCCACAATCCTTGAATATCTGCGGTGGGCGCTGTGCGACCAGCCTCCCGCTGGAAGCGACGACGACACTCCCGACTACCAAGCGCGCCGCGCGCGGCTGATCGAGGGAACGCTCAAGCCTCATGGCGCGACCATTGATGTCGCTTTCACCGTAAACGGCGTGCCGCATCTTGTGCGAAGGGCCAGCAAAGACGGCACCGTGCAGATCAAGATTGGCGACGATGAACTGCGGCCCTGCAGCGAGAATGAGGTCCGCACCCTGCTGCCTGTTCAGGCCTACAGCCAGAAGCAACTCAGCAATGTCAGTGTTCGCTTGGACGAGCTTGCAAGGTTTATCACCGCGCCGATCCGCACCGAACTCGGGCAGCTCGAACGGCAGATGGACGAACAAAGTGTAAAGCTGCGCAAGAGCTATTCCACGAGGCAGCGCCAGAAGACCATCGAAAAGGATATTGCCCGGCTTACCCTGGAAGTCCGCTCCTACCAAGAACAGGCGAGCAGCATACGCGCATCGCTCGGCGGGCTGTCGCAAGAGGACCGGACGCTGCTGGAACTCGGGTCGCAATATGACAGCGCCGAACAGGCCGTGGATGCCCGCAAGCAGCGTTTGCGGGATGCGGGCGGGCGGATCGATCAGCTGCTCGAACTTCTCCACGGCGAAATCCGCGGAGACCTCGCAGGGCTGCCCCATGAATTTCCCGACAAGGCGCTGATCGCGAAACTGTTCGCGGAGTACGACGCACTGGTTGCCGGAATGGCAGAAGCGTTGCGCGGGGCTAAGTCCGCCATTGATCAGGCCCTCGCCGAGCGGGAAGACAGCAATTGGTCGCAATGGAACGCCCGGCTTGAGGCCTACCGCCACGCCTATTCCGCTGCGCTAGGCCGATCGTCCGCGCATCGGGATCGGATGGAACAGCTGACGGTGCTGGAAGCTAAGGTCGCATCACTCCAAAAGGAACATACCAGGCTATCGGACGAACTCATATCGCTGCAGAAGGCCGGAGAAACCTATCAGGCCGAACAGGACCGTCTGCACGAACTTAGAAGGCAACGCGACGGCCTGATCCAGGGACAGTGCGAGGCTCTGACTGAGAGATCCGGCGGTGCCATCCGAGCCATTGTTCACAGGTATTCAAATGCAGATGCGTTTTCAGAGTTACTGAGAGAACGTCTGAGCGGTTCGGGAATCCGCAAAGACCGGATCGAGCGCATCGCCGAGGCCATTCTTGAGGCGGATGATCCTCACCGCTCATGGCTCGGTACGCTTGAAGACCTTGAGGCCTTGGCGAACTTCGATCCCGACGCGGATTCAACCGAACACCTTCCCGAGACCCCGTTTCTCACCAGCGCAGGCGCGACTAGGGGCGATTGCGATAAGCTCGCTCGCAAACTTTCCCCCGACGGCTGGCTGTCTCTGTCCCTAACTGAAATCGAGAGCGAGCCCCATTTCGAGTACCGTTCGCGCGAGGGAGAATACATCAATTTCTCGAACGCTTCGTCAGGCCAGCAGGCAACGGCGCTCCTACGCACGCTTCTGAACCAGGCAGGGCCGCCCCTTCTGATCGACCAACCAGAAGAAGACCTCGACAACCCAGTGATGCAGGAAATCGTCGAACAGATATGGGCGGCTAAAAAGCGGCGTCAACTCATCTTCGTCAGCCACAATGCCAATCTCGTCGTCAACGGGGACGCAGAGCTTGTCGCTTGGTGCGAATACCGCAAGGCTGGCGATCAGTCCGGCGGCAAGATAGCGGGAGAGGGAGCTATCGACATTCCAGATGTCCGTGAGGCCATCAAACGCATCATGGAAGGCGGCGCTGCAGCGTTTAATCTTCGCAGAGAGAAGTATGGCTTCTGATCCGCCAGCACGGGGCAGCGGTTGTATTACGCATCCGCGGGTTCGTGTGTTCCTCGACCGAATATACGCCAGACCTGCGCTTCGCACGATCTGGCGTATTCTCCGCTGCGTGACGCCCTTGAGCGACCGCTTTCCCAGTTTTCTGCAGATGCCATACCGCGCGACGACAAGACGGCTTTCCGCCTAATTAGGGCTTTGCCGGCTAAGGTAAAGAACCTCAGCTGCCCGCCTAGCTTCGCCGGTATGAAGCTAGGCGGTGCTGTCCTCTCGTTTGGTAGAAGTTTTCGAGCTGGTTTTTTGAGCGCCGAACACTCGCATAGATTGGTGAAGGCTCTACACCAAGCTTCCCGTCACTACGCGGGGCCTTCAAGCCACTCGGTCAGTAGCCTCCGCATTCGGGCAGAAGGTAAGTATAGAGTCACCGGCATTCGGGGCCCACGCTGACCTGCTGTGCCGTCTTGTAGAAGCCCCAGTCCACCCCTTCTGATCCTTGTTCGGAACAGCCACTGGATCAGTTCCGCGACAGCATATTGCTCTTCGAACCGGCGTCTTTCGGATGCTGGAACTCCCTGGAAGAGGAAATTCACGATGCTTGGGTTCGGATGCTGATTGTACAGGTAAATTGCGCATCGGCAGTCGGAGAACAAGTTTGTCCCTCGGGTCATGTTTGACAACCATCGCACCCCATTTGTGGTCCACCCTGTATCTGAGTTCCTCTGGGACCGTCCGAATATCCGGCTGTTCTTCGACCGTGGACCTGGTTCTGGCTTCTTGTTCTTGGGACGTCCAATCCAGTCTTCGCGGGCACAGGTAAGTATAACCTCGTTCAGAACGATCGAACTGAGCTCGGGATCGCGCTGTCTCAAGTTGCTCAATGCAGTTGATGCCTTGCGCGACACTTCCCTTCGTTCGCTGGCCCGTCTGAAGTTTGTCTGACCAGAGTACGACAGGTTGAGCTTTTCGAAGGCTGGTATGCTCCGCAGGGTCAACGCTCGCACTACTTCCTGTTTCCAGGACAACAGGTGCTCTCGAAGTATCGAGTGAACCTCGAGGTCGAAATCTGCCCCCTCCCGAAGTAGTTTGTTCAGGAAACATCTCAGGTAGCTTCCTTCGCTACAGAAGGTCATGATCTTTGTCGTGCGAGGTGCCGTCAGCAGCGAAAGCGGAAAGGTCGCAAGCAGCAGCCCGTCGCAGGTTTTTCGGAGCGCGCCGGACTTTGCCTTGTTGTAGAGTTCGGGATCGAAGGTTTTCGAACCCTGTTCCACCCGCTCATCCCATGCAGCCGTTGGCCTCACGAGTCCGTCGTCATCCACAGTTGCGAGCCCCAGTTCGACATAGTCTCTCCGGAACTCGTCCACGTTTGGCGATGTGATGCTCTCGAAAGGGTTCAATACTTCATCGATGATCAGCTCATACTCCGAGATGATCGAACATGAACCACGCAGCGTATGGGTCTGTAGCGAGGCGGCAGATCCCAGGCGATAGATAAGTTCATGGGTACAGACCACGCTCCTTCCCGCCGCAAGGAGGTCGAGCAGGTGTTTTCCTTTCGTGATGCAGACTTCACTCTCGCCTGCGAAACCGGGCCTTTCCAACGTGACTCCAACTCGGGCGGCACCTTCCTGGACACGCTCCGTCTCGTCCAGCGACGGGACGACCACGATGTATTTTTTGTCAGGGCTCAATGAGTTGAGCAGGTCCGTGGTTTTTCCCCAACCACAGGGGTAGTCGTGCAAGGTAATTCGTTGCATAAAAATTCCTTTTGTTGAAATTCCTCTGGACGGCATCAGCAAGAGCAAAAAATGCTCAAGATCCGCTGCGCGTGCATCAGAGGCAGATTAAGATATCGAATTATATGTGATAAATCTCTCGCCCCGTAAGCAGATCACAGACCATCGTCTGCGACCCTTCTTCAAGGGAACGAAAGAAGTGTTCGATAACGGACCTGCTAAGGTGTCCAGGTACGTGATCGGAGGGCTATTGACAGTATAACCCATACTCTAAATGGGGTGCTTCTTGATCTTTTCAAGGGGTAAGCCCGAATTTTTCTAAGAGTTCTGTTGCCGTACCAGCGACCAGACCCACTTTTTTCCGCTGGAAGAATCGATGAAGCCGCTAAAACTCTATTCTTTCCTGAGACTTAGAGTACTATCTCAGTTCAGATGTCAGTCTGCCTCAAGAGTGACATTGCTCTAACTTTGTTCAGGTGCTTACAGGTGCGTTATCGACGGTCTCACTGGCCTCAGGGCGAGCAGGGAGAGGGCGAGCAGGGAACTAGCTATCGAAGCTCTTCATTCGTTCCCGTGGAGTGTAGCATCCGATTTGTACGATTTTTCCGCAGTATTCTCGAGGGCCGAATGCACACATCGTTGTCACCCCATCCCCCCCGTACCCCATGCCCCCATTCACTAAGGGCACATCACTACGCATGACATGAAGTTTCTTTCGATTTCATGTCGTTAGATTTTGGCAGCCGCGAAAATCTACTGTGAAGGGTCGCTTGCGAGAGTGCTGCGAGTGGTTTTGTGATGGTGATTCCCGCATTTTCCGCCTGACTTTCCTTGGTTCGTTCGCCGCCCTGGTTCAGCTGGTAGAGCATGTCCTCGCCGCCAGGCGAGACGGTGAGCGCTAGCGAGCCATTCGAAAAGATGGGGCATGTGGGGCAGGTGGTCAAACATTCGCTGTGAACGTTCACACAAATTGTGAATGTTCATGAAACGTGCTAGTCTTCCAAATGCAAGCGAAACCCAGATAAGGCATTGTTCTCGCTTGGAAGTAGTGGTGCCGCTGAAGGGACTCGAACCCCCGACCCCATCATTACGAATGACGTGCTCTACCAGCTGAGCTACAGCGGCCCTGGTGGGCGGCTCTTTAGCACCGTGGTTTCGCGGTGTGTAGCCCTAATTTCCACGCTTCTGCGGCGGGTCCATCTCGATGAATTCGGCGTCGCGCACGGCCTCGGCGCCGGCTGGATCGTCAGCCACGGGAGCCGCTTCGGGCGCTGCGGCCTCGCTCTCTCCCTCGGGCTCCTCGGGCGGCGCGGGCATGGCGCCGACGATCAGCGGCAGCATCTCCACGCCGGCGGGCATCGCCACCTCGCCCTCGGCCGGTACCTTCCAGGCCAGCGTGTCGAAGCCGCCGCAATGGGCGCAGACCGGCGCCCACTGGCCGTGGATCGTCTGGCACTTCTCGCACACCCATTGCGGCCCGCGCGAGGCGGTGAGCGCGCGGGTCAGCCAGCCGCGCACGACCGTATCGTCGGCGCCTTCGCCGCGCTCGATCGCGGCCATGATGGTGAGCGAGCGGGCGGTGGGATCGGTCTCCACCAGATCGCCCAGCGCGCGGCGGGCGGCGGGAAAATCCTCGGCCGCGATCTGCAGCTCGGCATGCAGCATGCGGCTCTCGGGGTGGTCGGGATGCAGCTTCGTCAGCGCCTGGAACCGCTTGAGCCGTTCGGCGGGCGATTCGGTCGGCTCGATCTCGGCGAAGGCCGCGGCGAGATCGGGGTGCGGCGTGGCCTCCCACGCCTTCTTCAGCACGCGGGTGGCGTATTTCGGCTTGCCCTCGGCGATGTAGCCGCGCGCGGCCATCACCGCGGCGGGGATGAGATCGGGCGACAGGCGGTTGGCCTCGATCGCCGCTTCGCGCGCCTCGATGTCGCTGCCCTCGCGGAACACCTCCTTCGCCTCGCTCAGCGCCAGCACCGCGTCACGGCGGCGGTGCACGTCGCGCGGCAGGTTGCCGTGGCGCAGCTTGGCGCCCAAGGTGGCCCGGGCGCCCTTCCAGTCGGCCTTTTCGGCCTGCAGCCGCAAGAGGATATCCTGCACCTCTTCGTGGCGGGGCTTCAGCGCGAAGGCCCGCTCGGCCAGCTTCATCGCCAGATCCGTATCGCCCTCTTCCAGCTTCTGTTTCATGAGCCCGCGCACCCCCACGAAGCGCGTGCGCTCGTCGCGCAGCAGCGACTTGTAGACCCGTTCGGCCTTGCGCCGGTCGCCCGCCATCTCGGCGGCCTGGGCGTAGAGCAGGTTGGTCAGTTCAGGCCGGCGCAGGTAGCGCTCGGCGCGGGCGGCCTTGGCCATCGCGGTGCGCCCCTCGCCCGAGGCCAGCGCGATCAGCCCCTCGCTCAGCGCCTCGAAGCCGCGCCGTTCGCGGTTGCGCGAGAAGTAGCGCGTGATCGCCGTCTCGTCGCCGACGATGAAGCGCATCAGCGCCACCAGGAAGCCGGCCAGTTTCAGCACCACCCAGGCGGCGAACAGCAGCACCAGCAGCGCGATCACCGCGCGTAGGGGGGTCAGGTTGATCTCCCACCCCGCGAAGGCGATGCGCACGCCGCCGTCGAGCTCCAGCAAATAGCCCGCGCCCAGCGCCAGCGCGGCGGTGAGGGCGACGAACAGGATGATCTTGATGAGGGACCAGAGCATGCGTGTTTCCTATTCGGCGCCGGGCGTCGTGAGATCGGAGAGCGCGCGCGTTGCGGCGATGCGGGTCTCGGCGCGGGCGATCCAGCCTGACATGGCCTCGAGGGCGGGTTCGGGCAGCGCCTCCAGCTCGGAGATGCTTTGCGCCAGGTCGCCCTCGCGCAGGGCCGCCTCGGCGCGCGAGAGGATCGCATCGGGATCGTCGCCCTCGCGCGGCTCCAGCGAGCGGACGCCGAGTTGCGTCTTCAGGAAGCCGCCGAGCCGTTCGCGCGGGGTATCGCCGGTGGCGGGGCCGGTCGCCGCGTTCAGCGCTTCGCGGGCGGCTTGGGGGAAGCTTTCCTGCAGCGCGGGCAGGGTGGGCACGCCGTCGGCGGCATGGTCGGTCAGCGCGGCGGGCAGGTCTGCGGCTTCGGGCGCGGCCTCGCGGTATTCCTCCAGCAGGTCGCCGTAGGGTGCGCCGGAATCCAGCGCGGCGCCGATCCGGGCGGCGATCGCCTCGGCCTCGGCGGCGCGGGCGGCTTCGGCGGCGTCCTGTTCGCGCTCGGCGATTTCGGCGCGGGCCTCTTCCAGCTCGGCCAGGCGGGCCTCCACACGCTCCTGCATCTCGGCCACCGCCTCGTCGAGTGCGGCGTCGGCCTCTTCGGGCAGTTCGGCCGCGGGGGCGGGGCGCTCTTCAAGCTCCGCCAGGCGCTGCTCGATCTCTTCCAGCGCGGCGGGGAGGGAGCCGAACTCCTCGGGCAGCGGTTCGGCGAGGGGGCGCGATTCGAGTTCGGCGATACGCTCCTCCAGCGCCGCACGATCCGATTCCGCCTGTTGCAGAGCCGTATTCAGCCGCTCGACCTCGGTCGAGAGCGCATCGTCCTGCGGCAGCAGGCCGGGCACGTTGGGCAGCAGGTAATAGGCGGCGCCCGCACCGATCAGCGCGGCGAGGATGCCGCCGAGGAGCATGCCGCCGAAGCCGCCGCGTCTGGGCGGCCGGGCGGGGGTTGCGAGTTGGGGGCGCGCCTCCGTCGCGGCCGGTTCTTCGGTGAGGGCCGATTCGCCATCCGGGGCGGGCGTCTTACCCCCGGCCCCTGCCACAGTGTCGGCCCCGCCCGGCCCTTCGGCGCCCAAAGGCGATTCCAGCGCGTAGCCGCCATTGTCTCCGGCGCGCTCGGGCTCGTCGATATAGAGAGGATCGCTTTCCCCGCTTTCTGGCGTCTCGGTGCCCTGCACATCCGGCGCGGGCGTGTCTTCGGCGGGGATGTTGGGCCCGCCCTCGGGAAGCGCTTCTGGCTGCGGCTCCTGTGTCTCGTCGGGGCCGGGGGCCCCGGTATCGGGACTGTCCTCCCCGGTCGCCAGGGTATCCTCGCCTGTTCCGGTCTTTTTCGAACGCGCCAAGGGGCAATGCCTTTCGAATCTAAGCCTTCAACGTAAACGGCCGGGCCGCCTAGCGAACTTAGCGCCCGAGCATGGGGCTCTCAAGGCGACAGGTCGCAAAGCACCGCGCGCAGGGCGCGGGCCATAGCCGCACCGTCGGGGGACGGGGCGATGTGGCGCGAGACGGGGGCGGGGCCCTCCCAGGCGGCATCGACCTCGGCCGAGAGCGCGATCAGGTGCAGCGGGGCGCGTGCGCCATCGGCGGCCTTGCCGGCCAGTTTCGCCGAGCGCGGCGAGAAGAGCGGCCAGACAACCGGCGCGCTTCCGGCGAGAAGATCCCGCGCCTCGGCCGTCAGCGGTGCGGGTTCGGCGCGGTAGACGGTGACGGAAACAGTGTCTATTCCAGCACCTTTCAGCTCCGCCGCGATATCTCGAACCACATCCGCGCCCCGCAGCCAGACCAGACGGCCCTCGGGCGCCACGGCGCGCAGTTTCGCCACCAGCGCCGCGGCATCCGGCGCAGAGCCGCGCACCACGCCGCCCGCCTCGGCCACCACCTTGGCGAGCCGCTGGCCCACGCACCACACGCCCCTACCCGCCAGCTCACCTGCCGCGGGAAGGGCGTTGGCCGAAGTCAGGATCAGATCGCCCGCCTGCGGCACCTCCGCCGCCTCCGTGCGCACCCGCATCAACGGCGAGATCACGATGTCGCCCTCGGGCAGGTCCAGCCCTGCTGCGAAGCGCCGCGCCTCCTGCTCCGGCCGTGTCAGCAATATGCGGGGGCGAGGAGGGGTCATCGGGGCTCTTCAAAGGGGGTCGGCATTGTGTGGCGTGGCGGCGGGTGCTACCTGCCACGGCATTAAGACATAACGGGCAAAGATGGGCGAGACCCTCACATTCCTCGGGCTGGAGAGCAGCTGCGACGATACCGCCGCCGCCATCGTGCGCCACAGACCCGGCGCGCGGCCCGAGATCCTGTCGTCGATCGTCTCGGGCCAGGCCGATCTGCACCGCGATTTCGGCGGCGTCGTGCCCGAGATCGCGGCGCGCGCCCATGCCGAGCGGCTCGATCTCTGCGTCGAGGCGGCACTGGGCGAGGCCGGGCTGGGGATGGAGGCGCTCGACGCCATCGCCGTGACCTCGGGGCCCGGCCTGATCGGCGGCGTCATGTCGGCGGTGATGTTCGCCCGCGGGCTTGCGGCGGCGAAGGGGCTGCCGCTGCTGGGTGTGAACCACCTGGCCGGCCATGCGCTGACACCGCGTCTTACCGACGATGCCGCCTTTCCCTACCTGCTGCTGCTGGTCTCGGGCGGGCATTGCCAGTTTCTCATCGTGCGCGGCCCCGCCGATTACCGCCGCCTCGGCGGCACGATCGACGATGCTCCGGGCGAGGCTTTCGACAAAACCGCCCGCCTGCTCGGCCTGCCGCAGCCCGGCGGCCCGGCGGTCGAGGCCGAGGCGGCACGCGGCGACGCCACCCGCTTCGCCCTGCCCCGCCCGCTGCTGAACCGCGCGGGGTGCGACATGTCGTTCTCGGGCCTCAAGACGGCGATCCTGCGGGCGCGCGACGAGGTGATGCAGGGCGGCACCCTGCGCGCCGAGGATCGCGCCGATCTCTGCGCCGCCTTTCAGCAGGCCGTCTGCGACGTTCTGGCCGAGAAATCGCGCCGCGCGATCAGTGTCTATTTAAGGGAAGACCCCGCCCAACCCGCCTTCGCCGTGGCTGGCGGGGTCGCCGCGAACAAGACCATCCGCGCGGCGCTGGAGCAGGTGGCGGAAGCGGACGGCCTGCGTTCCATCGCGCCGCCTCTGGCCCTCTGCACCGACAACGCCGCGATGATCGCCTGGGCGGGGATCGAGCTGCATCGCGCAGGCGAGGGCGAAGGCATGGGGCTGACCCCCCGGCCCCGCTGGCCGCTCGACACGGAGAGCGCCGCGCTGCTGGGCGCCGGGCGCAAGGGGGCCAAGGCATGAGCGTGGCTGTGATCGGCGCAGGCGCCTTCGGCACGGCTCTGGCCATCGCGCTCGCCCGCGACGGGCGCGGGGTGGTGCTGTGGGGGCGCGATGCCGCCGCGATGCACGACATGGCGTCGGCCGGTGAGAACCGCGCGCGCCTGCCCGGCCACAAGCTGCCCGACACACTCGCCGTCACCGCCTCGCTCGACCGTGCGCTCGAGGCTGAGGTGATCCTGCTTGCCGTCCCGATGCAGATCCTTGCGCCCTTTCTAGACACGCATAAGGGCCGCTTCGCGGGCCGCCGCCTCGTCGCCGCCTGCAAGGGGATCGACCTGGCGAGCGGCCGGCTCGCGCACGAGATCATCGCCGATGCCGGCGCGCTACCCGCACTGCTGTCGGGCCCCGGTTTCGCCGCCGACATCGCCGCCGGCCTGCCCACCGCCCTCACCCTCGCCGCCGACGATCCCACCGCCGCCGCGCATCTGCAATCGGTGCTCTCGTGCGAGGCGCTGCGGCTCTATCGCTCAGACGATACCGCCGGCGTGGCGCTGGGCGGCGCGCTGAAGAACGTGATCGCGCTGGCCACCGGCATGGCGATGGGCGCCGGGCTGGGCGAAAGCGCCCGCGCCGCGCTGATGACCCGCGGCTATGCCGAGATGCTGCGCTACGCGCTTACCCGCGGCGCCAGGCCCGAAACGCTCGCCGGCCTCTCGGGCTTCGGCGATCTGGTGCTCACCTGCACCTCCACCAAGTCGCGCAACTATACCCACGGCCTGGCGCTCGGCGCCGGCAAGGAACCCGGCGCTGCCACCGTGGAAGGCGTGGCCACTGCCCGCGCCGTGGCCGGGCTGTCGCACGCCTCGGGCACCGACATGCCCATCGCGCGCAGCGTCGCCGCCATTCTCGACGGCGCCTCCACCGTCGCCCAGGCGATGGATGCGCTTCTCTCCCGCCCGCTCAAGAAGGAGTAACCCATGGCCTATTGGCTGTTCAAATCCGAAGCCAGCACCTGGAGCTGGGATCAGCAGGTCGCCAAGGGCGAGGCCGGGCAGGAATGGGATGGCGTGCGCAACTACCAGGCGCGCAACAACATGCGCGAGATGAAGAAGGGTGATCTGGGCTTCTTCTATCACTCTCAGGCGGATCGCGAGATCGTGGGCATCGTCGAGGTCATCGCCGAGGCGCACCCCGACAGCACCACCGACGACGAACGCTGGGAATGCGTCGATATCCGCGCGGTGCGGCCGTTCGAGAAGCCCGTGACGCTCGACATGTGCAAGGCCGATCCGCGGCTGGCCGACATGGTGCTGGTCAACAACACGCGGCTTTCCGTGCAGCCGGTGACGGAAGACGAGTGGCGCGTCGTCTGCGAGCTTGGCGCGACAAAACCGTAGGGAGATCGCGAACCCCGTGGCATGATTCCCTCACCGACAACGAAAACGGGGGACGATCATGGGTTATCTGGCGGTCATCGTGGCGGCGCTGGGCTGCTTCGCCATGGGCGCGGTCTGGTACATGAGCCTTTCCAGGCCATGGATGCGGGCGGCGCAGATCGACGTGGGCGAAGACGGGCGGCCGGCCAATTCCGGCTCGGCCGTGCCGTTCATCATCTCGGGCATCACGGCCCTGTTCGTGGCCGGCATGATGCGGCACATCCTGGTGATGGGCGGCATCGACGGGGTGGGCAAATCGGCCCTGGCGGGCCTGGGCGTGGGCCTGTTCTTCATCGCGCCGTGGACGGCGATGAACTACGCCTATGCCGCGCGCCCGCGCGAGCTGACGCTGATCGACGGCGGCTATGCGATCCTCGGGCCCACGATCACGGGCCTGATCCTCGGGCTGTTCTGAAGCACCGAAAGCGCGGGGCCGCGCGAAGCGGCCCCGGCACGTTCAGGCATAGGCGCCTTCCTTGCCGAAATGCTTGACCAGCAGGTAGTAGAAGACGGGGCGATACTTGTCGCGCTCCGACCGGCCATATGTCTCGATCGCCTTCTCGATGCCGGCCATCAGTTCGGGCCCGTCGGGCAGGCCCAGCTTCTTCTTGAGGAAATTCTCCTTCACCGTCTCCAGCTCGGATTTCTGGCTGGCGGCGACGGTGGCGGCGTCGGAATCGTAGATCGACGGGCCGCAGCCGATGGTGACCTTGGTCAGCAGGTCCATGTCGGGCTGCATGCCGCACTTCGTTTTCAGGTCGTCGGCATACATGGCGATCAGATCGTCGCGTTTTCCCATATCTTCACTCCCACCTTGTGGATGGCACGCGGCGCGCACCTGGAACCCGGCCCTCTGCAGGGGCCTGGGCGGAAGCGTAAGGGCCAACGGGGCCGGAACAAAGGATTTTCTGCCGCTTGCGCCGGCGGGCGCCCCGGTGAGCGCCCGGGCGGCGATGCAGGGCGCCGCCCCCGAAAGGGCGGCGCGGCCGCGCTCAGTAGCGGTAATGTTCGGGCTTGAACGGGCCTTCCGGCGTCACCCCGATATAGGCGGCCTGGTCGGGCTTCAGCTCGGTCAGCTTGGCGCCGATCTTGGCCAGGTGCAGGCGCGCCACCTTCTCGTCGAGATGTTTGGGCAGGATGTAGACCTTGTTCTCGTACTGGTCGCCCTTCGTCCACAGCTCGATCTGGGCGAGCACCTGATTGGTGAACGAGGCCGACATCACGAAGCTCGGATGCCCCGTCGCGTTGCCGAGGTTCAGAAGGCGGCCTTCGGAAAGCAGGATGATCCGGTTGCCCGAGGGCATCTCGATCATGTCCACCTGATCCTTGATGTTCGTCCACTTGTGGTTCTTCAGCGCGGCGACCTGGATCTCGTTGTCGAAGTGGCCGATATTGCCGACGATCGCCATGTCCTTCATGGCGCGCATATGCTCCAGCCGGATCACATCCTTGTTGCCGGTCGTGGTGATGAAGATGTCGGCGCTGTCGACGACGTCTTCCAGCAGCACCACCTCGTAGCCGTCCATCGCCGCCTGGAGCGCACAGATCGGATCGACCTCGGTCACCTTCACCCGCGCCCCGGCCCCGCGCAGCGACGCGGCCGAGCCCTTGCCGACATCGCCATAACCACAGACAACGGCCACCTTGCCGGCCATCATCGTATCGGTCGCGCGGCGGATACCGTCGACCAGCGATTCCTTGCAGCCATACTTGTTGTCGAATTTCGACTTGGTGACGCTGTCGTTCACGTTGATCGCCGGGAAGGGCAGCAGGCCCTGCTTCACCAGCTCATAGAGCCGGTGCACACCCGTCGTCGTTTCCTCCGAAACGCCGCGGATCGCGTCGCGCTGTTTGGTGAACCAGCCCGGCTCGGCCTTCATGCGCTTGCGGATCTGCGCGAACAGCGCCTCTTCCTCTTCGGAATGGGGCGTGGCGATCAGCTCTTCCTCGCCGGCCTCGACCCGCGCGCCGAGCAGGATATAGAGCGTGGCATCGCCGCCATCGTCGAGGATCAGGTTCGCGCCCTCGGGGAAGTCGAAGATCTTGTCGGCGTAATCCCAGTATTCCTCGAGCGTCTCGCCCTTCACGGCGAAAACTGGCACGCCCGATTTCGCGATCGCCGCGGCGGCGTGATCCTGGGTCGAGAAGATGTTGCACGAGGCCCAGCGCACCTCGGCGCCCAGCGCCACCAGCGTCTCGATCAGAACGCCGGTCTGGATCGTCATGTGCAGCGATCCCGCGATCCGCGCGCCCTTGAGCGGCTTGGCGGCGCCGTATTCCTCGCGCAGCGCCATCAGGCCCGGCATCTCGGTCTCGGCGATATCCAGTTCCTTGCGGCCGTAATCGGCCAGCGCGATGTCTTTGACGATGTAATCCTGGGGCATGGCACCTGTCCTTCGAAGCGTCGCAAGCGGGTTAGCAGCCGGATCGCGGAAAGCCAACTGTGCAGAAGGGCCGTGCCTTTGCCCTTCCCGCCGAGGCGTGGCTATCGTATGGCCCGAGTCGCAGATCGCAACGGCAGGCCCGAGAGAATGAAGCAGACGCGTGCATGGCAGAGGATGCTGTCGGGCCGGCGGCTCGACCTGCTCGATCCCACGCCGCTGGATATCGAGATCGAGGATATCGCCCGCGGGCTGGCCTTCGTGGCGCGGTGGAACGGGCAGACGCAGGGCGATTACGCCTATTCCGTCGCCGAACATTCGCTGCTGGTGACAGAGATCTACGAGCGCCTCGCCCCCGGCGCGCCGCCGCGCTGGCGGCTGGCGGCGCTGCTGCACGACGCGCCGGAATACGTGATCGGCGACATGATCTCGCCGGTGAAGGCGGCGATCGGCCCGCAATACGGCACGCTCGACGAACGGCTGACGGCGGCGATCCACCTGCGGTTCGGCCTGCCCGCCGCCTTGCCCGCGCCGGTGAAGAAGAAGATCAAGGCGGCCGACAAGGTCTCGGCCTGGCTCGAGGCGACGCGCATCGCCGGCTTCGCCGAGCGCGAGGCGACGCGCTTCTTCGGCCGGCCCGACGAGGCCCTGATCGACGGGCTCGAGATTCGCCTGCGCCCGCCCGGCGAGGTGCGGCAGGAGATGGAGCAGCGCTGCGCGCGGCTGATGGCCGAGATGGGCTGATTACAGCGCCGGCGCGCAGGTCGGCTGACGCTGGAACAGGCGCAGCGCCCCGCGCATCACCTGCGTGGCCCGGCTGCCCCCTCCCTTCTGCCCGCCCGCGCGGGCGGCTTCGACCAAAGCGGCGCGGTGGGTCTCAAGCGCATCTTTCGGGCGCCCGTCGGCGGTGTGGCGGGCGGTGGAACGCATAAGATCATCTGAAAGCACGAACATCGCGGCACCTTTCCGCTTGGCGTCTGGATGCCTTGCATCTAGGCTCTCCTGTGCCGATAAGCAAAACAGCAATTCTGCACAACTTGTAGACCAGCTATAATATGCCCCAGATCGACTGGCGCAGCCTGCCCCCACTATCCGCCCTGCGCGCCTTCGAGGCGACGGCGCGTGCCGGCACGTTTTCGGGCGCCGCGCGGGCGCTCAACGTCACGCCGGCCGCCATTGCCCAGCAGGTGCGCGGGCTGGAGGGCGAATTGGGCCTGCCGCTGGCCGTGCGCGCCGGGCGCGGCGTGACGCTCACGACCGAGGGCGCGCGGCTGGCGGCGATCCTCTCCGAGGGTTTCGGCACCATTGCCGAGGGCATCACCGGCCTGCGGGAAGAGGATGCGCGGCGCGGCGTGCGCGTCTCGCTCACCCAGGGCTTCGCCCAATGGGTGCTGATGCCCCGCCTCGGCGCCTTCTGGACCCGCCACCCCGATATCCCCGTCTCTCTCGATGCCACCTCGAACATCGCCAAGCTCGGCAGCGGCGGCGCCGATCTCGCGATCCGCTCGGCGCTGGCCGAGCATACCCCGAAAGGCGCCGAACGCCTTGTGCAGAGCCGATATGTCCTGGTCGGCGCGCCCGGCATCCTGGGCGACGGCCCGCCCTCGCCCGAAGCCTTGGCGCGGCAGACCTGGATCCTCAACCGCCGCGACCCGCAAGAGGATCGCTGGCTCGCCGACCTGGGCCTCGACCGCGCGGCGCTGCGGGTGATGGAGGTGGAAAGCCCGGTGCTCGAGGTCGGCTCGGCCATCCGCGGCTACGGGCTGATGTTCGGGATCGAGGTGGTGCTGCGCGAGGAACTGGCGAGCGGCAGGCTGGCCGAAATACCTGCCCCCTTCCTGCCCGAGGCGGCCTATTACATGGTCACGCCCGAGGGCCCGTTGCGCCCACAGGTGCAGACCTTCGTGACCTGGCTGAAGGCCGCTTTTGCCGAGGGTTAGAGACACATGCGCGGGCTTTGCACCTTGCTGAGAGCGGAATGACATGATCCACGTGAGACGGGCCGGAACGCTGGATGCGGCTTCCATGGCAGAACTGCTGAACGAGATCATCACCGAAGGCGGCACCACCGCGTTGACCGAACCTGTCGACGCCGCCTATTTCCGCAACTCCTTCCAGACCCCGCATTCCATCTGGCTCGTCGCCGAGGATGACGCGGGCGAGTTGCTGGGTTTCCAATGGGTCGCGCCGCTCGAGAGCGAGCCCGGCCTCGTCGCCGACATTGCCACCTTCGCGCGGGCGGGGCGCACCGGCCTCGGCATCGGCTCGGCCCTGTTCAATGCGATGCGCGACGCCTGCATCGCCGAGGGCTACGCGTGGATCCGCGCCAATATCCGCGCCGACAATTTCGGGGGGCTGGCCTATTACCAATCCCGCGGGTTCGAGGATTATGGCCGGATCGAGGGCTACCGGCTGGGCAACGGCCAGATCGTCGACAAGGTGCTCAAGCGCTACGAGCTCTAGCGCGGGCTGCGCTTGGCCAGGATGCGCTGCAGCGTGCGCCGGTGCATGTTCAGCCGCCGCGCGGTCTCGCTCACGTTGCGGTCGCACAGCTCGTATACACGCTGGATATGCTCCCATTTCACGCGGTCGGCGCTCATCGGGTTCTCGGGCGGCGGTGGCAGCGCGTCGCCGCGTTGGAGCAGCGCGTTGGTGATGTCGTTGGCATCGGCCGGTTTCGACAGATAATCGGTCGCGCCGATCTTCACCGCGGCGACGGCGGTCGCAATGGCGCCATAGCCGGTGAGCACCACGATCCGCGCATCGGGCCGCTTCTCGCGCAGCACCTCCACCACGTCCAGCCCGTTGCCATCGCCCAGCCTCAGGTCGACCACCGCATAGGCGGGCGGGTTGTTCGCGGCCACGCTGGTGCCCTCGGCCACGGATTCCGCCGTCGTCACCTCGAAGCCGCGCTTCTCCATCGCGCGCGCGGTGCGGCGCAGGAACGGCTCGTCATCGTCGACCAGCAGCAACGTGCGGTCGGGGCCGAGGTCGATCTCTTCACTGTCGGGCATGGCTTTCCTCGCGGCGCGGTGGAGGCAGAGTATGGGCCGGTTGCAATGCGGTCAAATCCTTCAACTCGCGTCGATCACGCAGGCCGTCGTCGTGGCCACCTCTTCGGGGGTCGCCTCGCGGCGGAAGAAGGCGGCAAAGCCCGTTTCGGGCGTGACGAGGTAGGTGAACGCGGTGTGATCGACGAGGTAGAATTCATCGTCTTCCGCGTCATTCAGCTTGAAATAGACACGGTATTTGTCGGCCGCGGCCTTCACCTGTTCCTCGCTGCCGGTCAGCCCGATCATGTCGGGATGGAACAGGTCGGTGTATTCCGCCACCGTCTGCACATCGTCGCGGGCGGGGTCGACGGTGATGAAGGCGGCCTGCGCGTTGTAACCCTCGCCCGCCAGGATCTCCAGCGCGGCGGCGTTGCGCGCGCTGTCGACGGGGCAGACGTCGGGGCAGAACGTATAGCCGAAATAGATCAGCGTCGGCTCTGTGATCACATCGGCGTCGGTCACTTCCGCGCCCGTCTCGTCGACCAGCCTGAACGGCCCGCCGATGTCGCCGCCCACCGCGCCGGTGCCGCAGCCGGCGATCTCACGCGGCCACAGGATCAACCACGCCGTGACCGCCAGGCCGATCGCGACGACAACGACGGCGGATATGGCGATGATGCGGGTCACTGGCGGCTCCTCTTGATGGGTGCATTGATCCCGCAGATCGTCCAGAGTGGCAAGACAGGCAGCCGCGCGGCAGAAGGGCGCATCATGGCCGAACCTTTACTGTTCGAGGATTTCAACGAGGAACGCCGCCGGAACTGGATCCGGCTGCGCACGCTGATCATGCTGCGCTGGATCGCGGTGGTCGGCCAGGGCATCGCGATCGCCATCGGAACTGTTTTCTACCGCCTGCAGCTCGAGATCGGGCTGTGCGGCCTGGTGATCGGCGCCGCGGTGATCGCCAATATCGTGGCCATCGCCATCTATCCCGAGAACAAGCGCCTGTCGGAGCGCGAGGCGGTCTCGATGCTGCTGTTCGACAGCGCGCAACTCACCGCGATGCTCTATCTCACCGGCGGGCTGCACAACCCGTTCGCGCTGCTGATCCTCACGCCCGTCACCATCTCGGCCACCGCCTTGCGCCCGCAATCGACCCTGTTGCTGGGCGCCGTGGCAATCGGGCTCATCAGCCTCGTCGCCGTCTATTACCTGCCGCTGATCACCGAGATGGGCATCGTGCTGAGCGTGCCGCGTGTCTTCGTCTTCGGCTCCTGGGCGGCGATCGTGATCGGGGTCACCTTCCTAGGCGCCTATGCCTGGCGCGTGACGTCCGAAATCCACTCGATGTCGGAGGCTTATCTCGCCACCCAGATGGCGCTGGCGCGGGAACAGAAGCTCACCGATCTCGGCGGCGTGGTGGCCGCCGCGGCGCATGAGCTGGGCACGCCGCTGGCAACGATCAAGCTGGTCTCGTCGGAGCTGATGGACGAACTGGCCGGCAATCCCGAAGCGCAGGAGGATGCGCGCCTCATCAACGAACAGGCCGACCGCTGCCGCGACATCCTGCGCTCGATGGGCCGTGCCGGGAAGGATGATCTGCTCGTGCGCCAGGCGCCGCTCGAGGCGGTGATCCGCGAGGCGGCCGACCCCCATGTCACGCGCGGCAAGCTGGTGCATTTCGAGGCCGATCCCGACGTGCCGTCGCCCAACATCCTGCGCCGGCCCGAGATCATCCACGGCCTGCGCAACCTGGTGCAGAACGCCGTGGATTTCGCGGCCGAGAATGTCTGGGTGGAAACCGATCTCTCCGATGGCCGGGTGACGATCCGCATTGTGGATGACGGGCCCGGCTATTCCGCCTCGATGATCGGCCGGCTGGGCGATCCCTTCGTGCGGCGCCGCGCGCATCCGCCCTCGGGCGATCCGGCGCGGCCGGGATACGAAGGCATGGGGCTGGGCCTGTTCATCGCCAAGACATTGCTGGAGCGGACGGGGGCCGAGATCCTGTTCTCAAACGCGTCCGACCCGGCCGATACGCGCGAGCATCGCGGCCGCCGCGCCGGCGCGATCATCGAGGTGACCTGGCCGCGCGACGCGCTCGAACGCCCGGTGACAGAAGGCCGCGCGCTGGGAGAGAACCAGCCGATCCTCGCCTGAGCCCTCCCCGCGCCCTCGGCATGTTAATCTTCGGTTAAGGTTTCTGACCGAAAGTTGACGCTGCCCGCAGGACGAGTCGACAGGGGCGGATTAGGCAATTCCGTCAATCGAAACCGGGCCGCCGCCGCGGCGGTGCGCCCCAACTCAGGATCGGTCATGTTGCCGCTCGACCCAGGCATGCTGGCGCTCATTGCGGCCGGCGCCCTCGTCATCGCCGTCATGGCCTTGGCGGCCCTTTCGGCATGGCCGCATCGCCGGCGCGAAGCCGGCCTGTTCGAGCCCGAGGGCGAGGGCAGCGTCGTCTTCCTGTTCGACGAGCACCGCCTCGTCAACGCCACCCCCGCCGCGACCCAGATCCTCGGCAGCGCCGCCGGCCCCGGCACCGAATGGGACAGGCTGGTCGCCACGCTGCTGCCGCGCTTCCCCGACCTGCGCGACCGGCTCGTCACCCTGCCCGACGAACGCGACCTGCGGATCGAGGAACCCGATGGCGATGCGGTGCTCACCGCCGAATGGGTGGGCGGCCTGTCGCGCCTCACGCTCACCGAACAGGATGACGTGCCCAATGCGCTGGGCCTCGACCGCTATGCCATGGCCGCGCTCGAGCGCGAGCTCGAGACGCTGCGCGCCACGTCGGAACATGTGCCCGTGCCGGTCTGGCGCGAAACGCGCGACGGTACGATCACCTGGGCCAACGCCAGGTATCTGGAGATCGCCGACGGCCAGGAGCCCGACCGCGAATTCCGCACCTGGCCGCCGCGGCGCCTGTTCGACACGCGCGAATTTGCCCGCGCCGGCAGCGGCAGCGAGGCGCAGCGCCTGGCCATGCTTGTGCCGCCGCGCAGTCAGGAAGGCCCGGGCGCCGATGAACGCGTCTGGTACGATTGCCACCGCGCCGATCTGGGGGAAGAGGCTCTCTATACCGCGATCCCCGCCGCCGCCGCCGTCCGCGCCGAAAGCGAGCGTGAGAAATTCGTGCAATTGCTCAGCCGCACCTTCGCCGATCTGCGCACCGGGCTCGCCGTGTTCGACGGCAACCGCACGCTCAGTCTCTTCAACCCTGCGCTCAGCGACATGACGCTGCTCTCGCCCGAGTTTCTCGCCAGCCGGCCCGCCATGTCGACCTTCCTGGAACGGCTGCGCGAAAAGCGGATGATGCCCGAGCCGCGCAATTACCAGGATTGGCGCCAACAGCTCGAATCGCTGGAAAGCGCCGCCGCCGAGGGCCGGTACGAGGCGACGTGGCACATCCCGTCGGGCGAGGTCTACCATGTGACCGGGCGGCCCTACGACTCGGGCGCGACGGTCTTCATGTTCGACGATATCAGCGAGGAAATCGCGCTGACCCGCCGCCTGCGATCCGAGATCGAGACGGGCCAGGCGGTGCTCGACACGATCGACGAGGCGATCGCTGTCTTCTCGGGCAACGGCAACCTGATCCTGACGAATGCCGCCTATGCGCGGCTGTGGGAAACACCCGAGGAAGAGCTGGCCGATGTGACGATCCTCGATGCCTCGCGCACCTGGCATGCGAAATGCGCGCCCAGCCCGATCTGGGGAGAAGCGCGGGATTTCGTGGGTTCGCTGAGCGAGCGCGCGGAGTGGACGGGCGAGGCCCGGCTGTGGGATGGGCGGATGCTGCATTGCCGCTTCACGCCGATCGGGCGCGGCACCACGCTGATCGGCTTCACCCCCGCCGCGGCGGCCCTGCCGGCCCCGGGCGAGACCCCGAAGCGCCGGGCGAAAGGGGCCAATGGCACCAACGGCACGCGGCGCCCGAACGGGACGAACGGCGCCGGATCGTGACGATACCGTACTGGGGTCGGGTGTGCCGGACCGATGCTCCCTTGCCGGTGCGGGCGCTGCCGGTAGTATCGGCGCCATGACAGGCACCCCCCGATCCGCCATCCCCCTCGCCAGCGAGGCGGAAACCGCCGGTTTCGCCGCGCGGCTCGCCCCGCTGCTGGGGCCCGGCGATGCGATCCTGCTGGAAGGCCCCGTGGGCGCCGGCAAGACGGCGCTGGCCCGCGCGCTGATCGGCACGCGGCTTGCCGCCGCGGGCCGGGCCGAGGATGTGCCCTCGCCCAGCTACACCCTGGTGCAGACCTATGACGATGGCGCCTGCGAGATCTGGCATGTCGATCTCTACCGCCTGACCGCGCCGGGCCAGGTGCTGGAACTGGGGCTCGACGAGGCGTTCGAGAGCGCTATCGCGCTGATCGAGTGGCCCGACAGGCTGGGCGCCTACGCGCCGCCCGATGCGCTGACGCTCACGCTCGCCCCCGGCGCCAGCGAAACCGCGCGCCTTCTCACCGTCTCGGCCGCGGCCGCCTCGCCCTGGTGGCAGCGGCTGGCCGGCTTCGTGCCCGCGCCCGGCGCGGCGGCTCTTCATGAGGGCTGAGGCGGTGCCGCCCGACGCGGCCTTCCTGCAGGCCCATGGCTGGGGCGGCGCCGCGCAGAGCAATCTGGCGGGCGATGCCTCGGCACGGCGCTACCTCAGGCTAAGGCGCGGGGGCGACAGCGCGGTGCTGATGATCGCCACGCCGGGCGATGCCTCGCTTCCCGCCTTCGCCGCGATGGCGGCCTGGCTGCGCGGCGCCGGCCTCTCGGCGCCCGAGGTGCTGGGCGCCGACATGGAGGCCGGGCTGATGCTGCTCGAGGATCTGGGCGACGATCTGATGGCCCGCCGCCTCGCCGCCCGCCCTGACGAGGCCGCTTCGCTCACCCGCGACTGCGCCGATCTGCTCTGCGCGCTGCATCAGGCCCCGCCGCCCCCCGGCCTGCCCAACCTGGCCGACCAGATGCCCGCGGCGATCGACCTCGCCTATAGCTGGTATCGCGCCGGGGCGACGGGCGATCCGGCCCCCGAAGCGCAGCAGGCCTGCACCGCGCTGCTGGCCGAGGCCGTCGCCACCTTGCGCCCCTCGCGCGTGGTCGTGCTGCGCGATTTCCATGCCGAGAACATCGTGCTTCTGCCCGGCCGGCAGGGGATCGCCCGGCTCGGCCTGCTCGACTTCCAGGATGCGCTGAAAGGCCACCCGGCCTATGACCTCGCCTCGCTCGTCACCGATGCACGGCGCGACGTGTCGCCCGAGGCCGCCGAGGCCGCCATCGCGCGCTACATCGCCCGCACCGCCACCGAGCCGTCGGCCTTCCGCGCCGCGCTGGCGCTCTGCGCCGCCCAGCGCAACCTGCGCATCCTCGGCATCTTCGCCCGCCTCGCGCTGCGCGACCGCAAGCCGCGCTACCTCGATTTCCTGCCGCGCGTCTGGCGCCACCTCGATACCGCGCTTTCGCATCCCTCGCTTGCCGCCCTCGCCGCGCAGGTCAGGGCCGACATGCCGCCGCCCGAACCGGCGATCATCGCCCGCCTGCGCAGGGGTGCGGCATGAGCCTGCCGGTGATGATCTTCGCCGCCGGCCGCGGCACGCGCATGGCGCCGCTCACCGATACGCGCCCGAAACCGCTGATCGAGGTGGCCGGCCGCGCGCTGCTCGATCACGCGCGCGAACAGGCCGGGGCGCGCCGTATCGTCGTCAACAGCCACTACATGGCCGACCAGATCGCCCGCCACCTCGATGGCAGCGGCATCGCCATCAGCCACGAACCCACGCTTCTGGATACCGGCGGCGGGCTGCTCAAGGCGGCCGAAATGCTCGGGTCAGATACTGTTTTCACGCTCAATTCCGATGCCGTCTGGACAGGCGCCAGCGCGCTCGACCAGTTGGAGCGTCACTGGCGCCCCGAGGCGATGGGCGCGCTTCTGCTGCTCGCCGATCCCGCCCGCGCCCACGGGCATAGGGGGCGCGGCGATTTCATCCGGCACGAAGACGGCCGCCTCAGCTTCGGCCCCGGCGCCATCTACACCGGCGCGCAGATCATCAAGCTCTCGGCGCTCGACGGGCTGAGCGGCGCCTTCTCGCTGCGGGCCGTGTGGGAAAGGCTGGCGCCGCAGGGCCGCCTGCATGGCGTGATCCACCAGGGCCAGTGGTGCGATGTGGGCCACCCCGGCGGCATCGCGCTGGCCGAGACGATGCTGGAGCAGGGCGATGTTTGAGCCGCAGGAAGCGCCCCGTATCTTCGCCCTGCCCTGCGGCGTCGATTTCCCCGCCGCCTTCGCCGCCGGGCTGCGGCAGCGTATGGCAGGCGCCGCCCCGCTCGACATGGCGCGCGTCGAGATCATCGTGAACACCGCGCGGATGCGCCGGCGGCTGATCTCGTGCTTCGATGCCGGCCCCGCCGCCTTCCTGCCGCGCATCCGGCTGGTGACCGAGCTGGGCGAGGCGCCGCTCGACGGCCTGCCCCCCGCCGCGCCGCCCCTGCGCCTGCGGCTGGAGCTTGCCGCCCTGATCGCCCGGCTGATCGAGGCGCAGCCCGATCTCGCCCCCGGCGGCGGCATCTACGGCCTTGCCGACAGCCTCGCCGCGCTGCTGGCCGAGATGCATGGCGAAGGCGTGCCGCCCGCTCTGCTGCAGGCGCTCGACGTGCCCGATCTTTCGGGCCACTGGCAGCGCAGTCTCACCTTCCTGCGCATCGTGGAGAGCTATTTCGAAGCCACCGCGCCCCACGCGCCCACCGCCGAGGCCCGCCTGCGGGCGGCGGTGCAAAAGCGCATCGCCGCGTGGCAGGCCGCGCCGCCCGCGCATCCGGTGATCGTGGCCGGCTCCACCGGGTCGCGCGGGACGACGCAGATGCTGATGCAGGCGGTGGCGCGGCTGCCGCAGGGCGCGCTGGTGCTGCCGGGCTTCGATTTCGACATGCCCGCCGCCGTCTGGGCGCGGCTCGCCGCCGAAGAACGCGGCGACGATCACCCGCAATTCCGCTTCGCCCGCCTGCTCGACGCGCTCGACCTCGCGCCCGCAGATGTGCCCGCCTGGCACGAAGGCCCGGCCCCGGTGCCCGAACGCGCGCGCCTGATCTCGCTGGCGCTGCGGCCGGCGCCCGTGACCGACCAGTGGCGCCGCGAGGGACCGGCCTTCGAAGGCGTCGCCGCGGCGATGGAGGGGGTCACCCTTGTCGAAGCGCAGGATCCCCGCGCCGAGGCCGGGGCGATCGCGCTGGCCCTGCGCGGCGCGGCCGAGCGCGGCGAAACGGCGGTGCTGATCACGCCCGACCGGGGGCTGACCCGGCAGGTCACCGCCGCGCTTTCGCGCTGGGGGATCGAGCCGGATGACAGCGCCGGCGCGCCGCTCGCGCAAAGCCCGCCCGGCCGGCTGCTGCTGCAGGTCGCCGCGCTTTACGGGCGGCGGCTGACGCCCGAGCCGCTGGTCGTGCTGCTGAAGCATCCGCTGGTGGCGGCGGGCGGCGGGATGCGCGGCGATCACCTGCGCTATACCCGCGACCTGGAGCTCTGGCTGCGCCGCGACGGCCCCGCCTTCCCCGACGCCCGCGCCTTGCGCGACTGGTGCGCGCGCTATGAGGGCGATGCCCCCCGGCAGGCCTGGCTCGACTGGCTGCTGCCGCTGGTCGAGGAACCGGCGGCGCTCGACACCCGCGCGCTGGCCGAGCATGTCGAGGATCACGTCGCCCGCGCCGAGGCGCTCGCCGCCGGGCCCGGCGGCACGCCCGATCCGCTCTGGGCCCGCGCCGCCGGCCGCCGCGCGGCCGAGATCGTGGCCGGCCTGCGGCGCGAGGCGCATCTGGGCGGCACGCTCGACGCCGCGGAATATGGCGAGCTGTTCCGCACCCTTCTGGATACCGCCGAGGTGCAGGATCCCGACGCGCCGCACGGCAACATCATGATCCGCGGCACGCTGGAATCGCGGGTCGAGACGGGCGATCTGGTGATCCTCGCCGGCCTGAACGAGGGCATCTGGCCCGGCCTGCCCGCCCCCGATCCCTGGCTCTCGCGCGATATGCGCGCCGCCTGCTTCCTGCCGCTGCCGGAACGGCAGACCGGCCTCGCGGCCCACGATTTCCAGCAGGCCGCCGGCGCGCCGCGCCTGATGCTGACCCGCGCGCGCCGCGATGCCGAGGCCGAAACCGTGCCTTCGCGCTGGCTCAACCGGCTGACCAACCTGCTGGGCGGTATGTCGGATGAGGGCGCCGCCGCGCTCGCCGAGGCCCGCGCGCGCGGCAATGTCTGGCTGCGCCAGGCCGATGCGCTGGATCGCGGCCTGCCCCGCGTCGCCCCGGCCACGCGCCCCTCGCCCCGTCCGCCCGTCTCCGCCCGGCCCCGGCGCCTGTCGGTCACCCGCATTGAGGAACTGATCCGCGACCCTTACGCCATCTACGCGCAGTACGTGCTGGCCCTGAAACCCCTGCCGCCCCTGCACCGCAGCCCCGACGCACCCCTGCGCGGCGAGGTTCTGCACGCGATCATGGAGCGGTTCATCGCCACGCCCGGCCCGCTCTCCGTCGCCCGGCTGATGGCGGTGACCGACGAGGTGCTCGCCGAACAGGCGCCCTGGCCCGCGGCGCGGCGGCTCTGGCGCGCGCGGATCGAACGGCTGGCGCCGAAATTCATCGAGACAGAGCATCTGCGCCAGGTCGATGCCAGCCCCGCCTGGCTGGAGGCCTCGGGCAAGCTGCATCTCGACCAGCTGGATTTCCTGCTCACCGGCACGGCCGACCGGATCGACAGGCGCGCCGATGGCAGCCTGGTGATCTACGATTACAAGACCGGCGCCCTGCCGAGCGAGAAACAGATCGCTCATTTCACCAAGCAGCTGCTGCTCGAGGCGGTGATGGCCGAGCGCGGCGCGTTCGAGGGGATGGGCAACGGCGCGCCCGTCGCCTCGGTGGAATATATCGGGCTGGGGGCCAGCTTCTCGACCCGCGACGTGCCGATCACGCCCGATACGACACGCGAAACTGCCGAGCAGCTTGTCGCGCTGCTTTCGGCCTATGAACGGCGTGAGCAAGGCTATACCTCGCTGCGCGCGGTCGAGGCGCTGCGCTTCCAGCGCGATTACGACCATCTCGCCCGGTTCGGCGAATGGGATCGCAGCGCGCCGCCCGTGCCGGAAGATGTTGGGGAGGATGCGGGATGAGCGCCGCCGCCGCCCCGAACGAGGCGACGGCCCGCCAGATCGCCGCCGCCGATCCCGCCGGTTCGGCCTGGGTCTCGGCCAATGCCGGTTCGGGCAAGACGCGGGTGCTGACCGACCGGGTCGCGCGGCTGCTGCTGGGTGGCACCCGGCCCCAGCGCATCCTGTGCCTCACCTATACCAAGGCGGCTGCCGCCGAGATGCAGAACCGGCTGTTCCGGCGGCTGGGCGAATGGGCGATGCTCGACGACGACGCGCTCGCCGAGATGCTGGCGGGGCTCGGCGCGCCGGTGGGCGGCGCGAGCGATCTGGCGCGCGCCCGCACGCTCTTTGCCTCAGCGATAGAGACACCTGGCGGCCTGAAGATCCAGACGATCCACGCCTTCTGCGCCGCCCTGCTGCGTCGCTTCCCGCTCGAGGCCGGGGTGCCGCCGCATTTCCGCGAGATGGAGGATCAGGCCGCGCGCATGCTGCGGGCCGACCTGCTCGACCGGATCGCCGATTCGCCCGATGGTGATGTGATCGACGGCGTCGCGCGCCAACTCGGCGGCGGCGATCTGGCGCCGCTGGCCGAGGCGGTCGCCGGCAAGGCCGATCTATTCGAGCCGCCCGCCGATGCCGCCACGATCCGCGGCTGGTTCGGCCTGGCGCCGCACCAGGATGAAGAGGCCTTGCTCGCGCAATGTTTCGACGGCAGCGAGGCGGCGCTGATCGCGCGCATCCTGCCGGTGCTCCAGGCCAGCGCCAAGCCCACCGATCACAAAACGGCCGACCGCCTCGCCGCGCTCGATCTCGCGCGGCCCGACATGGCATGCCTGCGCGAATGCATCGACCTGCTGCTCACCGGGAAGAGCGCGAAAGAACCGTTTTCCGCCAAGATAGGCTCACTTCCGACCAAGGCCTGCGGCGAGGCGCTGGGCCCCGATCTCGACCATCTGCACGCGCTGATGCGCCGGGTCGAGGCCGGGTGCGAACCGCTCCGCGCGCTCGACGCGGCCGAGCGCACCGCCGCCCTGCACCGCTTCGCCGGCATCTTCCTGCCGGCCTATCAGCGGGCCAAGCTGGCGCGCGGCTTCCTCGATTTCGACGATCTGATCCGCAAGGCCCGCCACCTGCTGACCGACAGCGCCGCCGCGCAATGGGTGCTCTACCGCATGGATGGCGGTATAGATCACGTGCTGGTCGACGAGGCGCAGGATACCGCCCCCGCCCAGTGGGAGGTGATCCGCCGCCTCGCCGAGGAATTCACCGCCGGCACTTCGGCGCGCGACGGGGTGGCGCGCACGCTGTTCGTCGTGGGTGATCTGAAGCAGAGCATCTATTCCTTCCAGGGCGCCGATCCGGCCGAGTTCGGGCGCAGCCAGCGCCATTTCGAGGCCGCCTATGCCGGCATCGGGCAGCCGCTCTCTTCGATGGAGCTGGCGCATTCCTTCCGCTCCTCCCCCGCGATCTTGCGCTGTGTAGACACTGTTTTCGAGCAGAGCGGCGGCAAGGGGCTGGGCAAGCCGCCCGGCCATCTCGCCTTCCATCCCGACATGCCCGGCCGGGTCGATCTCTGGCCCGCCGTGCCCGACCCCGAGACGCCCGAACCCGCCGACTGGCAGGATCCCGTCGACCTCGTCGCGCCGAACGATGCCGCCGTGCAGCTGGGCCGCATGATCGCGCGGCAGATCGAAGAACTGCTGGCCGGGGCCAGCCTCAGCCGCGCCGATGGCTCGGTGCGGCGCGTCGTGCCGGGGGATATCCTGATCCTGGTGCAGCGCCGGTCGGCCCTGTTCGACCAGATCATCACGGCCTGCAAGTCGCGCGGCCTGCCGCTGGCGGGCGCCGACCGGATGCGCCTCGGCGCCGAGCTTGCGGTGCGCGACATCTCGGCGCTGCTGCGCTTTCTCACCACGCCGGAAGACGATCTCTCGCTCGCCGCGACCTTGCGCTCGCCGCTCTTCGGGCTGAGCGAAGGCGATCTCTACACGCTGGCGCAGAGTCGCGGGCGGCAATACCTCTGGCCCCGGCTGCAGGAAAGCGCCGCGCGCTTCCCGCAGGCCTGCGCCACCCTACGCGATCTGCGCGACCGGGCCGATTACCTGCGCCCCTTCGACCTGATCGAACGGCTGCTCGTGCAGCATGGCGGGCGCGCCCGGCTGCTGGCGCGGCTGGGCGACGAGGCCGAGGAAGGGATCGACGCCCTGCTCGCCCAGGCGCTGGCCTATGAGCGCGGCGAAGTGCCCTCGCTCGCCGGGTTCCTGTCGTGGCTCGACAGCGGCGAGCAGGAAATCAAGCGCCAGCCCGACAGTGCCGGCGCGCATATCCGGGTGATGACGGTGCATGGCGCGAAAGGGCTCGAGGCGCCGATCGTGATCCTGCCCGATACGGCCAAGCGCAAGCCCAGCGCGGGCGGCCCGGTCATCGATATGGGCGACGGCCGCGCGGCCTGGCGGATGCCGGCGGATGCCGCGCCCGTGCCGCTGCGCGCGGCGCAGGATGCGTCGCGCGAGGCGCAGGAAGAGGAACGTCAGCGCCTGCTCTATGTGGCTCTGACACGGGCGGAATCGTGGCTGATCGTCGCCGCGGCGGGCGAGACGGGCGAAGACATGGCATCCTGGCACGCCCAGATCGCCGGCGCGCTCGACACGCTGCAAGCGGCACCACTGGCCACCCCGGCCGGCACCGGCATGCGGTTCGAAATGGGCAGCTGGCCCGAGCAGGCCGAAGCGGCGCAGGCTCCGCCCGCCGAAGCACCGCCCGCCCTGCCCCCCTGGGCGCACCAGCCCGCCCCGCCGCCGCCCGCGCCGCCGCAGGTGCTCACGCCCTCGGGGCTGGGCGGGGCGAAGGCGCTGTTCGCGCCCGGCACCGATCCCGGCGCGGGTGACGAAGACGCCGCGATGCGCCGGGGCCGGATGCTGCACCTGCTGCTCGAACACCTGCCCGGCGCCGCGCGCGACGACTGGCCGGCCCTGGCCGAAGCGCTCTTGAGCGGGGGCGAGGATGTGGCCCTGCCCGAAGAGCTCCCCGCCCTCGTGGACGAAGCCGCCCGCGTGCTCGACGCGCCCGACCTCGCCTTCCTCTTCGGGCCGGGCACCCTGGCCGAGATCGGCATCGCCGCGCCCCTGCCCGGCGGCGCCCGCGTGCGCGGCATCATCGACCGCATCGTCGTTGCGCCCGATCACGTGCTCGCGGTAGATTTCAAGACCAACGCCATCGTGCCGCCCACACCGGCCGAGGTGCCCGAGGGCCTGCTGCGCCAGATGGGCGCCTACGAGCAGGCGCTCGCGCAGATCTACCCCGGCAAACGCATCGACACCGCCCTTCTGTGGACACGCAGCGCCCAGCTCATGCGCCTCCCGCACGAGATCGTGAGGGCGGCGAGCCTCCCGATGACCACATCTTGACGCCTCCGGGGGGCGCACCTAGGTTGACCACCTAACGGCATCAAGGAGGGCACGATGGCCACCGTCCCCGTGACAGACGAGACGTTCGATACCGAGGTGCGGGAATCCGACATTCCCGTGATCGTGGATTTCTGGGCCGAGTGGTGCGGTCCGTGCCGCCAGATCGGCCCGGCGCTCGAAGAGCTCTCCGACCAGTATGACGGCCGGATCAAGATCGTGAAGGTCAACGTCGACGAGAACCCCAATTCGCCCGGCCAGCTGGGCGTGCGGGGCATCCCGGCGCTGTTCATGTTCAAGGATGGCCAGGTCGTCTCCAACAAAGTCGGCGCCGCGCCCAAGGCCGCGCTGCAGAGCTGGATCGAAGAAGCGATCTGAGCCGCCATTTCGAGCTATCACCAGCGGGGCGCCCATCGGGCGCCCCGTTCGCGTGACGGCACCCCGGTTGCCCCGCCCGCCACGCAGGGCCATATAGCCCGGAGACGAAAGCAGGAGCAGCGCATGGCACGCGAGGATTTCCCCGGCTGGCACGGCACCACGATCATCGGCATCCGCCGCGGCGGCGAGGTGGTGATCGCGGGCGACGGCCAGGTGAGCCAAGGCAATACGGTGATGAAGGGCACGGCCCGCAAGGTGCGGCGGCTTTCGCCCGGTGGTTATGACGTGGTGGCCGGGTTCGCCGGCTCCACCGCCGATGCCTTCACCCTGCTGGAACGGCTGGAAACCAAGCTCGAGGCCGCGCCCGGCCAGCTGGCCCGCGCCGCGGTGGAGCTGGCCAAGGACTGGCGCACCGACAAGTATCTTCAGAAACTCGAGGCGATGCTCATCGTCAGCGACGGCACCGACCTCCTTGTCGTCACCGGCGCGGGCGATGTGCTGGAGCCCGAACATGACGTGGCCGCCATCGGCTCGGGCGGGAATTACGCGCTCGCCGCCGCGCGCGGCCTGATGGAAGGCGAAGGCAGCGCCGAGGAGATCGCCCGCAAGGCCATGGCCATCGCGGCGGATATCTGCGTCTTCACCAACGGCAATCTCACAGTGGAAAAGATCGCGCGGCGCTGAGGCGTTGCGCTGAACGGCGGCAGCCAAGGATGTATTCATGACCGAACTCACCCCGCGCGAGATCGTCTCGGAACTCGACCGTTTCATCATCGGCCAGAAGGATGCCAAGCGCGCCGTCGCCGTGGCCCTGCGCAACCGCTGGCGCCGCAAGCGGCTGAAAGGTGACCTGCGTGACGAGGTCTATCCAAAGAACATCCTGATGATCGGGCCCACCGGCGTCGGCAAGACCGAGATTTCCCGCCGGCTGGCGAAACTCGCCCGCGCGCCGTTCATCAAGGTCGAGGCCACGAAATACACCGAGGTCGGCTATGTCGGCCGCGATGTCGAGCAGATCATCCGCGATCTCGTCGACACCGCCATCGCCCAGACCCGCGAATACATGCGCGAGGATGTGAAGGCCGCCGCCCACAAGGCCGCCGAGGATCGCGTGATCGAGGCGGTGGCCGGCAACGACGCCCGCGAACAGACGCGCGAGATGTTCCGCCGCAAGCTCAAGGCCGGCGAGCTCGACGATACCGTCATAGAGCTGGAGCTCAACGATACGTCCAACCCGCTGGGCATGATGGAGATCCCCGGTCAGCCCAACATGGGCGCGATGATGAATCTCGGCGATATCTTCGGTAAGGCCTTCGGCGGCCGCAAGACGCGCAAGCGCATCACCGTCGCCGAAAGCTACGAGACGCTGATCGGCGAAGAGGCCGACAAGCTGCTCGACGACGAGACGGTGACGAAGGCGGCGCTCGAGTCGGTCGAACAGAACGGCATCGTCTTCATCGACGAGATCGACAAGGTCTGCGCCCGCGCCGACGTGCGCGGCGGCGATGTCTCGCGCGAAGGCGTGCAGCGCGACCTGCTGCCGCTGATCGAAGGCACGACCGTCTCCACCAAGCACGGGCCGGTGCGCACCGATCACATCCTCTTCATTGCCTCGGGCGCCTTCCACATCGCCAAGCCGTCCGACCTGCTGCCCGAATTGCAGGGCCGCCTTCCGATCCGGGTAGAGCTGCGCGCGCTCACCGAAGAGGATTTCGTGCGCATCCTGACCGAGACCGACAATGCCCTCACGCTGCAATATTCCGCGCTGATGGAAACGGAAGGCGTGAACGTCTCCTTCACCGACGATGGCATCCACGCCGTCGCCCGCATCGCCGCCGAGGTGAACACGAGCGTGGAGAATATCGGCGCGCGGCGGCTCTACACGGTGATCGAGCGGGTGTTCGAGGAACTGGCTTTCACCGCGCCCGACAAGTCGGGCGAGACGGTGACGGTCGACCGCGCCTATGTCGAGAAGCACCTGGGCGACATGGTGAAAAGCACAGATGTCAGCCGCTACATGCTGTAGCAGCAGAATCCGCTTTCCTTCCCTAGCCGTTAGCGCCACCAATGGCGCATGGGCTTCCTGACTTTCCTGAGGGAAAACGCGCGCTGGCTGGCGGCGGGTTTCCTTCTGACCTTCACGTCGAGCTACGGCCAGACCTTCTTCATCGCGCTCTTCTCGGGCGAGATCCGCGAGGAATTCGGCCTCAGCCACGGGCAATGGGGCGGCATCTACACGCTGGCCACCACCGCCTCGGCCATCGCGATGATCTGGGGCGGCGCGCTGACCGACAGGTTCCGCGTGCGCCAGCTGGGCGCGCTGGTGCTGGGCGGGCTGGTGCTGGCCTGCCTGGCGATGGCCGCGGTGCCGGGCGTGGTGCCGCTGGTCGCGGTGATCCTGGCGCTGCGCTTCTTCGGGCAGGGCATGTCGCCGCACCTGGCCGGCGTGGGCATGGCGCGCTGGTTCCGGGCCACGCGCGGCCGGGCGCTGAGCGTGGCGATGCTGGGCGTGTCGGCCGGCAACGCGATCCTGCCGATCATCTTCGCGGCGCTGCTGCTGGTGGCGGGCTGGCGGCAGCTCTGGCTGCTGGCGGCGCTTCTGGCTTTTGCCGCGCTGCCGCTTCTGTGGTGGCTGCTCGCGCAAGAGCGTGATCCCCGCGGCACGGTCGAGGCCGATCACAGCCCCGGCATCGGCGGCCGTCACTGGACACGCGCCGAGGCGCTCGGCTCGCCCGCCTCCTGGCTGCTGGTGCCCGCGGTGATCGGCCCGCCGGCCTGGGGCACGGCTCTGCTGTTCCACCAGGTCCACCTGACCGAGATCAAGGGCTGGGCGCTCGTCGATTTCGTGGCGCTCTTCCCGGTGATGACCGTCGTCTCGGTCGCCACGACGTTCCTCAGCGGCTGGGCGATCGACAAGGTGGGCGCGGTGCGGCTGCTGCCCTGGCTGATGTTGCCCTGGTGCCTGCTCTTCGTGATGTTCGGCACCGCGCATTCGCTGCTGGCCGCCGGCGTGGCGATGGCCGTCTTCGGTATCGGGCAGGGCGCCGGCGCGACGACGACGATCGCCTTCGTGGCCGAGGTGTTCGGCACCCGCCATATCGGCGCGATCAAGGCGATGGTCGCCGCTCTGGGTGTGTTCGGCTCGGCCATCGGGCCGGGTGTGGCGGGCCTGCTGATCGACCTCGGCATCGGCTTCGAGACACAGCTTCTGTGGCTGGGCGTCTACTTCATTGCCGCCGGTCTGCTCGCGGCCATCGCGGCGCGGCGCGTGCTGCGCGCCTCAGCGCCCGCCCCGGCGCAGGTAGACGTATAGCGCCCCCTCGCCGCCATGGCGGCGATGTGCCTGCGTGACCTGGAGCACCATGGCCGAAAGCGGTGGCGCCTGGAGCCAAGCCGGCACCTGGTGGCGCAGCACACCGGGGCGCACCGGGATCGGGCCCTCGTCGTCGCGCGCCGTGCGGCCCTTGCCGGTGATCACCAGCACCAGCCGCTTGCCGTCGGCATGGGCGCGGCGGATGAACCCGCCCAGCGCCCCATGCGCGCGGTCGAGCGTCATGCCATGCAGGTCGAGCCGCGCCTCGGGCGTCAGCCGGCCCTTCTTGAGCTTGCCGAACCGCCGCCTGTCCATCGCCAGCGGCGCGGCGTCGAGCCGCTCGCTAATGCCGGGCGCCAGATCGTGCACCGGCGCACGCGGCGCGGCCTTCTCGCCCAGCGCGAAATCGGGGATCGCGGTGCGCGCGGCGCGGTGTTTGGGCACCGGCGCGGCAATCGGCGCGGCGCGGCGCAGGTCAGCCGCAGGCTCGCGGTGCAGGGGCTGGGCGGTGCGCTTCACCTGCTCCCACAGGGCGGCTTCTTCCTCGGTCAGGCCACGGCGGCGTTTCATGGCAGCTCCGTCTCGGCCATCGCATAGGCCATCTGGATCGGCATCAGCACCACCATCCGCCCCGGATCGCGCACCTGCCCCGCCGCCTCGCCCGCCGCATCGCCGGTGCCATAGAAGATATCGGCCCGCTGCGCGCCCTTGATGGCCGACCCGGTATCCTGCGCGATCATCAGCCGGTGCATCTTCCCCGCGCCGCCCTTCTCGATCCAGACCGGCGCGCCGAGCGGCACGTATTCGGGATCGACGGCGATGCTGCGCAGCGCGGTGATCGAGCGGTTCATCGCGCCGAGCGGCCCCTTGTGGGGCGGCACGCGCGTCACCTCTCGGAAGAACACGAAGGAGGGGTTGTGCTGCAACAAAGCCGCGCCTTCCTCGGGATTGCGGCGCACCCAGTTGCGGATCACCTGGGCCGAGACCTGGTGCACGTCATAGATGCCGCGGCGCACCAGCTCCTGCCCGACCGAGCGGTATTCATGCCCGTTCGCCCCGCCGTAACCCACGCGGATCACCCCGCCCTCGGCCAGCCGCACCCGGCCCGAGCCCTGGATCTGCAGGAAGAACGCCTCGACGGGATCGTCCACCCAGGCAATCTCCAGCCCGCGGCCGGCGAGGATGCCGCTCTGCTCGATCACCGCACGGGGGTGCCAGATCTGGCCGTCGACCAGATCGGGCGGACGGCGATAGAGCGGGTATTGATAGGGCCCGCCGCGATAGCGCGAGCCGCGCAATTCCGGCTCGTAATAGCCGGTGAAGAGCATCGGCTCGCCATCCTCGATCAGGACGGGGCGGAAGAACAGCTCGAAGAAGGTGCGCGCGGGCGGGTCGGTGCGGGCCAGCGCGCAGAGGGTGCGCCAGTCGTAGCCGCCCATGTCGCCACAGGTCTGCACGAAAACGTCGAGCGCGGCCTGGTGATCGTCATCCGCCCAGCCATCGAGCGCCGTGTAGTCGAGAACCTCGCGCGTTACGCCGTCTTCACCGGCAGATGCCGGTGCGGCGACCGCCAGCGCCGCCGCCAGGCATGCGGCAGCCGCGCGCGCCCTCATCCGCCCGTGGCGACGAGCTGCCAGTTGGGATCGTCGGATCCCATGATGCGCGCGAAGGTCCACACATCCTTCTGCCGCTTCACGACATTGGGATCGCCCTCCACGATATCGCCCGCGCTGTCGCGCACGACCGAGGTGAGCTCGCCCACGAAGCGCACGGTGATCTCGCCTTCCTTCGTGTCGTCGTCGAACCGCCCATCGGTCAGCACGATCTCGCGCAGACCGGCGAACTGGGCCTCCACGATCAGGCCCTCATCCTCGCGCGCCGCGATGACCTCGACGAAGGTCTCGTAGACGTCTTCGCCCAGGAACGGCTTGATCTCATTGATCTCGCCGCGCTCGAACGCCATCAGGATCATCTCGTAGGCGCCGCCGGCGCCTTGCAGGAACTCGCCCACGTTGAAGCTCGGCTCGGCGCGCTTCATCTTGGCCAGCGCCTCGGCCGCCTTGGAATCCGCCGGCACGTGATCCACGATATCGTGATCCGGCCCGCCTTCGATCACCTCGAAATCCCGCCCGCTGCGCGTGCGCACCGGGGTCGGCCCCGTCACGCCGGTGCGCGGCGGCTCGAACCCGTCGCGCGTGCCGAGCACGTTGCGCAGCCTCAGGATGAGAAAGATCGCAACGCCGGCGAGAACCAGCAGTTGAACGAGTGCGGATGACATCAGAACCTCTTTTCCCCAAGGCGGGCGGTGGCAACGGGCGCAGTCTGCACATATGTAAGTCACGCACCATGGCAAGTCCACCGCAGGGGCGGTGGCATACGAGGATGTTATGCGCCTGTTCCTGCTGTTTCTCGCCGTTCCGCTGATCGAGATCGCCCTGTTCATCCAGATCGGCGGCGCCATCGGCCTGGGATGGACCCTGGCGATCGTCGTGCTGACCGCGGTGGCGGGCACCTGGCTGGTGCGCTCGCAGGGTGCGCTGGCGCTGCGCGACGTGCAGCGCAGCTTCGAGGAGATGCGCGATCCTTCCGGCCCGCTGGCCCACGGCGCGATGATCCTGTTCTCGGGCGCGCTGCTGCTGACGCCCGGCTTCTTCACCGATACGATCGGCTTCCTGCTGCTGGTGCCGGCGGTGCGCGAGCGCGCCTTCCGCTATATCCGCGACAGGGTGACGGTGGTCTCGGCCGCCGGACCCGGCCAGGGCCCCGCGCGCCGCGACACGCCGCAACAGCCCGGCGTGATCGACGGCGATTACGAGGATGTCACGCCGCAGAAGCGGCCCACCCACCCCTCGCCCTCGGGCCCCTCGGGCTGGACCCGGCATTGAGACCGGCGCGGCGCGGTGTTAAAGACCGCGCCAAGCGATCCAGCACCGAACAGCCCAGGAGCATGATATGGCCGAGAACGGCGACGCCGCCCCCGCACAGCAGCCGCAGCAGCAACCCGTGAAGATGCAGGTTCTGGGCCAGTTCATCCGCGACATGAGCTTCGAGAACATCGTCGCGCAGAAGGGCACCCAGGGCGAGGTCAAGCCGGCCGTCAACGTGCAGGTCGCGCTCGATGCCAAGAAACGCCCCGCCGATCATCAATTCGAGGTGGCGACGAAGTTCACCATCACCTCGAAGTCGCAGGACGGCGCGCAGACCTACTTCCTGTTCGAGCTGGATTACGCCGGCATCTTCCATATCGAGAACGTGCCCGACGAGCAGATGCACCCGTTCCTGCTGATCGAATGCCCGCGCATGATCTTCCCCTTCGTGCGCCGCATCGTGAACGATGTCACCCGCGATGGCGGCTTCCCGCCGCTGAACCTCGACACGATCGACTTCGTGCAGCTCTATCGCCAGAACATCGCCGCCCAGCAGGCTCAGAAGGAAGGCGAGCAGAAGGCCAACTAGGCCAGCTTGCGCCACAGGGCGGCTTCACCCATCGCATCGACAAAGGCCGCATGGGCCGCCAGTTCCGCCTCGGTGATCCGGGGCGGCAGCGGCCCGGGCCGGGGGCGCGGGCGCCAGCCGGCATCGGCAGGCCCGGCGCTGGCCTCGCGCTGTTCGGGCGCCAGGACAAGATCGGGCTGACGCCCGCCAATCAGCTCCAGATACACTTCCGCCAGGATCTCGCTGTCGAGCAGCGCGCCGTGCAGCGTGCGCGAGGAATTGTCGATCCCGAAGCGCCGGCACAGGGCATCCAGCGAGACCGGCGCGCCGGGGAACTTGCGCCGCGCGATTTCCAGCGTATCAACCGCGCGGGCGGGCGCGATCTGCGGCAGGCCGATCCAGCGCAGCTCGGCATTCAGGAACTTCATGTCGAAGCTGGCATTGTGGATCACCAGCTTGCTGTCATCGCCGATGAAATCGAGGAAGGCCTGCCCGATGCTGCGGAAGACCGGCTTGTCGGCGAGGAATTCGTCGCCCAGCCCGTGCACCTGGAACGCCTCCTGCGGCATCGAGCGTTCGGGATTGATATACTGGTGATAGGTGCGCCCGGTGGGGATGTGGCCGTTGAGCTCGACACAGCCGATCTCCACGATCCTGTCGCCGCTTTCGGGGTCGAATCCCGTCGTCTCGGTGTCGAGCACGATTTCACGCATCTGCTTGCCTGCTTCTTATATCCTTGATCACAGCCTGCACCTGCGCGCGCGCGGCTTCAAGCGTGAGGCTCTCGATGATGTAATCGGCCCGCGCGCGTTTCTCGGCATCGGGCATCTGCTTGGCGAGGATCGCCTCGAATTGCGCCTCGGTCATCGTGCCGCGTTCCAGCACGCGGGCGCGCTGCACTTCGGGCGGCGCGGACACCACCGCCACCGCATCCACCCGCGCCTCGCCGCCTGTCTCGAACAGCAGCGGCACGTCGAGCACCACGATATCGGCCGTCGCCCCCGCGATGAACTCGGCCCGGTCCGCGCCGACCAGCGGATGCACCAAGGCCTCGATCCGGCCCAGCGCGGCAGGATCGGCGGCGATCCATTCCTTCAGCCGCTCGCGGCTGACGGCGCCATTCTGCACGGCGTCGGGATGCAGCGCGCTCATCGGCTCCACCGCCGCGCCGCCGGGGGCGTAGAGCCGGTGCACCGCCGCATCGGCATCCCACACGGCACAGCCCGCCTCGGCGAACATGCGCGCTGTGGTGCTCTTGCCCATCCCGATCGAGCCGGTGAGGCCCAGAAGAAACGGCCGGCTCACGCGCGCAGCACCACGTCACGCAGGGCATCGTCCACCTCGGGGCGCTGGCCGAACCAGCGCTCGAAGGCGGGCGCCGCCTGGTGCAGCAACATGCCCAGGCCATCCACCGTGGTGCAGCCGATTTCCCGCGCGCGGGCCAGCAGGCCGGTTTCCAGCGGCGTGTAGACGAGATCGGTCACCACCGCCTGCGGCGGCAGACCGTCGAGCGGCACGCGCAGTTCCGGCTTGCCATGCATGCCCAGCGCCGAGGCGTTCACCACCGTCGCCGTATCCTCCAGCATATTGCCGGCCTGCACCCAATCGTAGACATGCACCTTGGCGCCGAATTCCGAGCGCAGCGTTTCCGCCCGACTGCGGGTGCGGTTGGCCAGCCGTATCTCGGGCACGCCCACCTCGATCAGCGAGGCGATCACCGCCCGCGCCGCACCGCCCGCGCCGATCACCGCGGCGGGCCCGGCCTTGGGGTTCCAGCCCGGCGCGCCCTGGCGCAGGTTCTCCACGAAGCCATAGCCATCGGTGTTGTCGGCGTGGATCTTGCCATCCTTGCGGAAGATCAGCGTGTTCGCCGCCCCGATCAGCGCCGCGCGATCCGTCACCAGATCGGCCAGCTGCAGCACCTTTTCCTTGTGCGGCACCGTCACGTTCACGCCGACGAAACCCAGCCGCGGCAGGAAGCGCACCGCCTCTTCCAGCTCGGCCTGGGGGATATCCATCGGGATGTAATGCCCCGCGATCCCGTAGCGCTTCAGCCAATGCGCGTGCAGGCGCGGCGACATGGAATGCGCGACCGGTGATCCGATGACCCCGGCCAGCGGTATGATGTTTTCGCTCATCCCGGCAGAACCCCCCGAAGCGTGAGATAGGCCAGAAGTTCGACCAGCGGCAAGCCCATGATCGTGAACCCCGATCCTTCCACCCGGGCAAACAGCCGCACGCCTTCCTCCTCGAGCTTATAGCAGCCCACTGACTCCCGGATACTCTGCCAGTTCCGCTCCAGGTACTCCGCGCCCCATTCGGGCGAGATTTCGCGCATCGTCAGACGCGCCTCGCCGACATGGCGCCAGACGGGCTGCCCGCTCTCGTAGATTACCGCGGCCGAGTGCAGCTTGTGGGTCTTGCCGCTCAGCTCGGCCAGCTGCGCGCGCGCCTCATCGAGGTCGGCCGGCTTGCCGAAAACGCGGCCGTCGAGCTCCAGCACCTGGTCGCAGCCGATCACCAGCGCCGAGGGCTCCCGCCCCGCCACCTTGCGCGCCTTGCCCTCGGCAAGCGCATCGGCAATGTCGCGCGGCCTGGCGCCCTCGCTTTCCAGCGACGCACGGATCGCCGCCTCGTCAAGCCGGGCCGCTTCGGCCCGGTACGGCACGCAAGCCGCGCGCAACATCTGCTGCCGGATCGCCGAGGTCGAGGCAAGGATGATCTCGGTCATGTGGGTGCCTCTGTGGATATTCCATTTGTGTTCTCGTCGAACGGATTCAGGATAACCCGCCCCGCGCCCCGCCCTCGCAGAATGCTCCCCGAAGGGTCAAGACCCGCCCCCGATTTCTCCGCTCTGGATGGCGAAAATCGTCGGGCCGGGGATAAGCCTGTCAAGCGCCGGAATGTCCCGCGAACTCCCCATGCTTATCCACAGGATGATTCGCGTAAGCCTATGAAATTAATATGTTATATCAGCGTTACACAGACTTGTTCATGCTTTGCGGGCGCCCCGATCCGCCAATCCGGAAATGTGGGCGAATCGGCTCAGAACCCGATAATCCCCAATACCCACAGCCCCTACTCTCATCATCCATCTTCTTTTCTTCTTTCTTGTTAATTAGAGGGTAACCATGACCGGGTTCCTCATATCGGCCTATCTTTGGATCAAGGCCCTGCACGTCATCTCTGTCATCGCCTGGATGGCCGGCATGTTCTACCTGCCCAGGCTGTTCGTCTATCATGCAGAGAAAGGCCCGCCAGGCAGCGAGGTCGACGCGCTGTTGCAGGTGATGGAACGCCGGCTACTGAAGGCGATCGTCAATCCGGCGATGGTGGCGACATGGGTGTTCGGGCTCTGCCTCGTCTTCACGCCGGGGATCGTCGACTGGTCGCAGCTCTGGCCGTGGACAAAGGCCGCCTCGGTCATCGCGCTGTCCGGCCTGCATGGCTGGCTCGCCGCGCGGCGCCGCGATTTCGCCGAAGGTCGCAACGCGCTGTCGGGCCGCGCCTACCGGATCGCCAACGAGGTGCCGACGCTCCTGGTGATCGTCATCGTCGTCTCGGTCATCGTCCGCCCGTTCTGAGCCGCGTTGACTTTGCGGCCCCTGCCGCTTATCTGTCGCGCAACCCGGCCGTCCGGCCGGTGCGACCTCCGAATGACACATCGCTGATTTCTGCCGCGTGCCCCGCCGGGCCGGCCATGACGGACATATCCCATGCAAGAACAGGTAAACCTCGCCGACCTGAAGGCGAGAACCCCCAAGGATCTTCTCGCCCTCGCCGAGGATCTCGAGATCGAGAACGCTTCGACCATGCGCAAAGGCGACATGATGTTCGCCATCCTCAAGGAACGAGCCGAGGAAGGGTGGGAAATCTCGGGCGACGGCGTGCTCGAAGTGCTGCAGGATGGTTTCGGCTTCCTCCGCTCGCCCGAGGCGAACTACCTGCCCGGCCCCGATGACATCTATGTCTCGCCCGACATGATCCGCCAGCATTCGCTGCGCACCGGCGACACGGTGGAAGGCGTCATCAAGGCGCCGAACGACAACGAGCGCTATTTCGCGATCACCAAGGTGACCTCGATCAATTTCGAGGATCCCGAGAAGGCGCGCCACAAGATCAACTTCGACAACCTCACGCCGCTCTACCCCGACGAGCGGCTGACGATGGAGGTCGAGGATCCCACGATCAAGGATCGGTCGGCCCGGATCATCGACCTGGTCGCGCCGATCGGCAAAGGCCAGCGGTCGCTGATCGTCGCCCCGCCGCGGACGGGCAAGACGGTGCTGCTGCAGAACATCGCCAACTCGATCGAGAAGAACCACCCGGAATGCTACCTGATCGTGCTGCTGATCGACGAGCGCCCCGAAGAGGTGACCGACATGCAGCGGTCGGTGAAGGGCGAGGTGATCTCGTCGACATTCGATGAACCCGCCACGCGTCACGTCGCCGTTTCGGAAATGGTGATCGAAAAGGCCAAGCGCCTGGTCGAACACAAGCGCGACGTGGTGATCCTGCTCGATTCCATCACCCGGCTCGGCCGCGCCTACAACACCACCGTGCCCTCTTCGGGCAAGGTGCTGACCGGCGGTGTCGACGCCAACGCGCTCCAGCGGCCCAAGCGCTTCTTCGGCGCCGCGCGGAACATCGAGGAAGGCGGCTCGCTCACCATCATCGCCACCGCGCTGATCGACACCGGCTCGCGCATGGACGAGGTGATCTTCGAAGAGTTCAAGGGCACCGGCAACTCGGAGATCGTGCTCGACCGGAAGGTGGCCGACAAGCGCGTCTTCCCGGCGATGGACATCCTCAAATCCGGCACGCGGAAAGAGGATCTGCTGGTCGCGCCGAAAGACCTGCAGAAGACCTACGTGCTGCGCCGGATCATGAACCCGATGGGCACCACGGATGCGATCGAGTTCCTGATTTCCAAGCTCAAGCAGACGAAGAACAACGCCGAGTTCTTCGATGCGATGAACACATGATAGTGTAAATATATCAAGGGTTTAGGCATGGATACCATCTATGCCCTGGCTTCGGCCCGCGGGCGTGCGGGCATCGCGGTGGTCCGGATTTCCGGGCCATCTGCGTTTTCGGCCGGGGCCAGCCTCGCCGGCGCTCTGCCGCCGCCGCACCGCGCCGGCCTGCGCGCCCTGCGCCGCGACGGCGAGGTGATCGACGAGGCGCTGGTGCTCGCCTTTCCCGAGGGCCGCAGTTTCACCGGCGAACCGGTGGTCGAGCTGCATCTGCACGGCTCCATCGCGATCATCCGCGCGGTGCTGGCGGCTTTGAGCGCGGTGCCCGGCCTGCGCCTGGCCGAGCCGGGGGAATTCACGCGTCGTGCCTTGATGAACGAACGACTCGATCTCGCGCAGGTCGAGGGGCTGGGCGATCTGATCGAGGCCGAGACCGAGGCGCAGCGCCGCCAGGCCATGCGCATTTTCTCGGGGGCGCTTGGCGCGCGGTCACAGGAATGGCGCCGCCGGCTGATCCGCGCCGCCGCGCTCCTGGAAGCGACGATCGACTTTGCCGACGAAGAGGTGCCCGTCGATGTCTCGCCCGAAGTGGCGCAGCTTATCGACGCCGTGCAGGAGGAGCTGTCGCGCGAACTCGCCGGCGCCGCCGTGGCCGAGCGGATCCGGGAAGGGTTCGAGGTCGCCATCGTGGGCCCGCCTAATGCCGGCAAGTCCACGCTGCTCAACGCGCTCGCCGGGCGCGACGCCGCCATCACCTCCGAGATCGCTGGCACGACGCGTGACGTGATCGAGGTGCGGATGGATCTGCACGGCCTGCCCGTTACCTTCCTCGACACGGCCGGCCTGCGCGAGGCGGAAGATGAGATCGAGCGCATCGGCATCGAACGCGCCCGCTCCCGCGCCGAGGCGGCGGATCTGCGCGTCTTTCTCAGCGAGGACGGGCAGGATACCGGCGGGCTGACTCCGCAGCCGGGCGATATCTGTCTCCGCTCCAAGATCGACCTTTCGGGCGGCACGGGCATCTCGGCCAAGACCGGCGCGGGCCTCGACACGCTGATCTCGCGCATCTCGACCGAGCTGGGCGACCGCGCCGCCGCCGCCTCCACCGCCACGCGTGAGCGCCACCGGATCGCCATGGAGCGCGCCGTCACGGCTTTGGATTCCGCGCGAATCGAGGTAAGGAACGGCCCGGATCGCGCCGAGCTCGCGGCCGAAGAGGTGCGCAGCGCCATACGTGCGCTTGACAGCCTCGTCGGCCATGTCGATGTGGAGCACATCCTGGACGAGATCTTCGCCAGTTTCTGCCTCGGCAAGTAAGGAATGTTTCACGTGAAACAGGATTTCGATGTCATCGTGATTGGCGGCGGCCATGCCGGAGCCGACGCCGCCGCAGCCGCGGCGCGGACAGGCGCGCGCACCGCGCTCGTCACCCTGCGGCGCGACGGGATCGGCGTGATGTCGTGCAACCCGGCGATCGGCGGGCTCGGGAAGGGCCACCTCGTGCGCGAGATCGACGCGCTCGACGGCGTGATGGGCCGTGTGGCCGACGCCTCCGGCATCCAGTTCCGCTTGCTCAACCGCCGCAAGGGGCCCGCCGTGCAAGGCCCCCGCGCCCAGGCCGACCGGAAGGTCTATCGGGAAACGATGCTCGCCACGCTCGAGGCGCAGCCCGGCCTGACGATCTTGGAAGGCGAAGTCATCGATTTCCTCATGCAGGGCGACCGTGTCGCCGGCATCTCCCTCGCCGATGGCAGCGAGATCCGCGCCGGCGCCGTGGTTCTCACCACCGGCACCTTCCTGCGCGGCGTGATCCATATCGGCGATCAATCCCGCCCCGGCGGCCGTATGGGCGACAGGCCCTCGATCCCGCTGGCCGAGCGCATCGACAGCTTCGGCCTGCCACTCGGCCGCCTCAAGACCGGCACGCCCCCGCGGCTGGACGGGCGCACCATCGCGTGGCAAGGGCTTGAGGAGCAGCCGGGCGACGACGAGCCGGTGATGTTCTCCTTCTTGAATACCCGCCCCGCCCTGCGCCAGGTCTCCTGCGGGATCACCCATACCAACGCCCGCACGCACGAGATCATCGCCGCGAACCTCTCGCGGAGCGCCATGTATGGCGGCCATATCGAGGGCGTCGGCCCGCGCTATTGCCCCTCGATCGAAGACAAGGTCGTCCGCTTCGCCGAGAAGCAGAGCCACCAGATCTTCCTCGAGCCCGAGGGCCTCGACGATCACACGATCTATCCGAACGGCATCTCCACTTCCCTGCCCCTCGATGTGCAGGAGGCGTATGTCCGCTCCATCAAGGGGCTGGAGAACGTCACCATCCTGCAGCCCGGCTATGCGATCGAGTACGACTACGTCGATCCCCGCGCCCTGCGCGCCACGCTCGAGCTGCGCGATGTGCCCGGCCTCTACCTCGCCGGTCAGATCAATGGAACGACGGGCTATGAGGAAGCCGCCGCCCAGGGCCTCGTCGCTGGCCTCAATGCGGCGCTTACGGTGCTGGGCCGCGAAAGCGCCGTTCTCTCCCGCCGCGACAGCTATATCGGCGTGATGATCGACGATCTCGTCACGCGCGGCGTGACCGAGCCCTATCGCATGTTCACCTCCCGCGCCGAGTTCCGCCTCTCGCTGCGCGCCGACAATGCCGATCAGCGCCTCACTCCCCTTGGGATCGACTGGGGCTGTGTCGGGGAGCACCGCGCCGACGCCTTCCGCCGCAAGGCCGATGCGCTCGAGGCAGGCCGCAGCGCACTCACCTCACGCAGCTTCACCCCGCGCGAGATGCGCGAGGCGGGGATCAAGGTGTCTGAGGACGGCAACCGCCGCGACGGGCTGCAGATCCTCGCCTTCCCCGATACCAGCTTCACCGACATCGCGCGCCTCGATCCCGCCTGGGGCGAAATCGCACCGGAAATCGGCGCTCAGATCGCTCGGGATGCGCTCTACGCCAACTATATCGAGCGCCAGGCCCGCGACGTGGATGCGATGCTGCGCGACGAACAGCGCGAAATTCCCGAGGATTTCGACTTCTCCGCGCTGCAAGGCCTCTCGAACGAGCTGCGCGACAAACTGATCCGCGCCCGCCCCGCCACGATCGCGCAGGCGGGGCGCGTGGAAGGCATGACGCCGGCCGCTCTCACCCTCATCCTCGCGCGTCTCCGTGCTGCCGAAAAGCGCCGCGCCGGATGAGTGCAGAGGCGTTTCGCGCCGCGACGGGTGTTTCACGTGAAACAATCGCGCGGCTGGAGACCTACGCGGCTCTGCTCCGCAAGTGGAACCCGGCGATCAACCTCGTCGCGCGCAACTCGTTGAGCGAGCTGTGGGATCGCCACTTCCTCGATTCCGCGCAACTCCTGTCCCTCGCCCCCGAAACCGCCCGCCACTGGGCCGATCTCGGCAGCGGCGGCGGCTTTCCCGGCCTGGTTATCGCGATTCTGGCCGCGGAGCAGTGCCCCGCGCTGCACGTTACTTGCGTGGAATCGGATTCGCGAAAATCCGTCTTCCTGCGCACCGTGGCCCGCGAAACCGGCCTCGACGCCACGATTCTCACCGACCGGATCGAAGCCCTCGCCCCCCTCAACGCCGATATCCTCTCCGCCCGCGCGCTCGCCCCCCTGCCCCAGCTCATAGCCCATGCCGAGCGCCACCTCGCCCCCGGCGGTGTTGCCCTTTTCCCCAAGGGCGCAACAGCCGCCGCGGAACTCGCCGATGCCCTTGCAACCTTCACCTTCCGGCGCGATGAATACCCCAGCCGCACCGACAGCGCGGCCAGAATCCTCGCCATCGGAGACATTGGCCGTGTCTGACCTCTCGCGCCCGAAAGGGCCCAGAATCATCGCCGTCGCCAACCAGAAAGGCGGCGTCGGCAAGACTACGACGACGATCAACCTTGCCGCCGGTCTGGTGGAGCTGGGCTTCCGCGTGCTGATCGTCGATCTCGATCCGCAGGGCAACGCGTCGACCGGGCTCGGCATCGACGAACGCGCGCTCACCACCTACGATCTGCTGCTCGAGGATGCGCCGCTGGCCGAGGCGGTGCAGAACACGCATATCGACGGGCTGATGATCATCCCGGCGACCACCGATCTCAGCTCTGCCGACCTGGAAATGGTGGCCCAGGAACGCCGCTCGCACCTGCTGCACGATGCGTTGCGCCAGGTGGCGGTGGATGCATTCGCGCTGGATTACATCCTCATCGACTGCCCGCCCTCGCTGTCGCTGCTCACCGTCAACGCGATGGTCGCCGCGCATTCCGTGCTGGTGCCGCTGCAATGCGAGTTCTTCGCGCTGGAAGGCCTGTCGCAGCTGATGCTCACCCTGCGCGAGGTGCGGCAATCGGCCAATCCGGGCCTGCGGATCGAGGGCGTGGTGCTCACCATGTACGATGTCCGCAACAACCTCACCCGCCAGGTGGAAGAGGATGCCCGCCGCACCCTGGGCGACGTGGTCTTCCGCACCGTGATCCCGCGCAATGTGCGCGTGTCCGAGGCACCGTCCTACGCGCAGCCGGTGCTGGAATATGATACGATGTCGCGGGGCAGCGTGGCCTACAGGGAACTGGCGGCGGAACTGGCGAAAGTGAAAGGCTGAGAGCATGGCGAACAAGAACAGGGGGCTGGGGCGCGGCCTGTCGGCGCTGATGGCCGACGTGACGCAGGAAACCGAGGCGCGCGGGGCCGATACGCCCACCCGCCGGGCCGATACGCGCCTGCCGATCGAGAAGGTGCAGCCCAACCCCGACCAGCCGCGCCGCCGCTTCGGCGAGACCGAGTTGCAGGAGCTGGCCGATTCGCTGCGCGAGAAGGGCATCATCCAGCCGCTCATCGTGCGCCAGCATCCGCCGGGCAGCGATACGTTCCAGATCGTCGCCGGCGAACGCCGCTGGCGCGCCGCGCAGATGGCCGGGCTGCACGAAGTGCCGGTGATCGTGCGCGAGTATGACGATACCGAAGTGCTCGAAATCGCCATAATAGAGAATATCCAGCGCGCCGATCTCAACCCGGTGGAAGAGGCGGCCGGGTATCGGCAACTGATGGAGAAGTTCGGCCACACCCAGGAACGCCTGGCCGAGGCGCTGGGCAAGAGCCGCAGCCACATCGCCAACTCGATCCGCCTGCTCGCCCTGCCCGACGGCGTGCGCGAGATGCTGTCGGACGGGCGGCTCACGGCGGGCCATGCCCGCGCGCTTGTCGTGGCCGAGGATCCGATGGCGCTCGCCCGTCAGGTCGTCGCCAAGGGGCTATCGGTGCGCGAGACCGAGGCACTGGTGCGCCGCGAGACCAAGGGTGACGAAAAGCCCCGCAAGACATCCGATCCGCGGCCCGAGAAGGATGCCGATACCCGCGCGCTGGAGGCCGATCTTTCGGCGGCGCTGAAGATGAAGGTGGTGGTGGATCACCCGCCGGGGCAGGAGGCCGGGCGGCTGACGATCTCCTACACCTCGCTGGAACAGCTCGACGATCTCTGCCGCCTGCTCGGCGGCTAGATCAGCGCCCGCAGCACCGCGTTGAGCAGCGGCTTGCCCGCCGGGGTGAGCCGCAAGCGCCCGTCCGTCGCGTCGAGCAGCCCGTCTTCGCTTAACCCATTGATTTGTTTCGAAAAATCGTCACTTCGCAGCCCGCGCAGCGCCTCCAGCTCTACCCCTTCGCCGATCCGCAGCCCCATCATCAGCCGCTCCAGCGCGATCTCGTCCTCGTCCTGCGCCACGCGCAAGCTTTCGCCATTGCCGGCGAGCGCCGCGCGCAGCCAGACCAGCGGGGCGAGCGGGGTTTCGGTGGCGAACCTGCGCCCGCCCAGCGTCAACCGCCCGTGGGCGCCCGGCCCGATCCCCGCATAATCGCCGCCGCGCCAATAGATCAGGTTGTGCCGCGATTCCGCCCCCGGCGCGGCGTGGTTCGAGATCTCGTAGCCCGGCAGCCCGGCGCCCGCCGTCATCTCCTGCGTGAGCGCATACATGTCGGCCTGCACATCCTCGTCGGGCAGGCCGCGCAGGCGGCCACGGGCGAAACGGTCGCCGAAGGCGGTGCCCTCCTCAATCGTCAGTTGGTAGAGCGAGAGGTGATCGGCGGCGAAGCCCAGCGCCTCGCGCAGCTCCGCCTCCCAGGCGGCGAGGCTCTGATCTTGGCGGGCATAGATCAGATCGAAACTCACCCGTTCGAACGTCTCGCGCGCCATGCCGAAGGCGCGCCGGGCTTCCTCGACGCTGTGCAACCGCCCCAGCGCCCGCAGATCGGCATCGTCTAGCGCCTGCAGCCCCATCGACACCCGGTTCACCCCCGCCGCGCGGTAGGCCGCGAAGCGCGAGGCCTCGGCCGAGGTCGGGTTGGCCTCCAGCGTGATCTCGGCGTCGTTGGCGATGCTCCACCGGGCGCGCACCCGGTCGAGGATCGCGCCGACCAGTTCGCCCGACATCATCGACGGCGTGCCGCCGCCGAAGAAGACCGTCTCGAGCAGACGGCCCTCGGTTTCGGAGCTTACACGGTCGATTTCCGCGAGATAGGCTCTTTCCCAGGCCGCCTCGTCGATCTGCGCCGAGACGTGGGAGTTGAAGTCGCAATAGGGGCACTTGGCCTGGCAGAACGGCCAGTGGATATAGAGCCCGAAGCCCCCCGGAACCTTCTCAGCCATCGCGCCCCAGCGCTTCGACGAGCTTGGCGAAGGCCACGGCGCGGTGGCTGATCGCGTGTTTGGCCGCGGGGTCCATCTCGGCGAAGGTAAGGTCGTGGCCGTCGGGCTGGAAGACCGGATCGAAGCCGAACCCCTTCTCGCCCCGCATCGGCCAGACGACGCGGCCCTGCACCCTTCCCTCGAACAGCTCGTCATGGCCGTCGGGCCAGGCGAGGCAGAGCGTGCAGACGAAAGCGGCGCGGCGCGGCTCGGGCGCGGCTTTCGCGTCGAGCTCTTTCTGCACGCGCTCCATCGCCATCACGAAATCGCGGCCCTGGCCGGTTTCGGCCCAATCGGCGGTATGCACGCCGGGCGCGCCGCCCAGCGCCTCGACCTCGATGCCGCTATCGTCGGAAAGCGCGGGCAGGCCGGTGCCCCTGGCGGCGAAATGGGCCTTGATCCGGGCATTGCCGGCGAAGGTCTCTTCGGTTTCTTCCGGCTCTTCCAGCCCGAACTCGGCAGCAGAAGCGACGGTGATCGCGTACGGCTCCAGCAGCGCGGCGATCTCGCGCAGCTTGCCCGCATTGTGCGAGGCCAGCACCAGCCGGTCGCCCTCCAGCTTACGCATCCACCGCCGCCTTCTGCGCCGCGACCAGCTCGCCCACGCCCTTGTTCGCGAGATCCAGCAGCGTATCCATCTCGTCGCGGGTGAAAGTGGCGCCCTCGGCGCTCATCTGCACTTCGACCAGACGGCCCGAACCGAGCATGATGAAGTTTCCGTCCACCCCGGCCTCGCTATCCTCGGGATAATCGAGATCGAGCACCGGCTGCCCGCCATAGATGCCGCAGGAAACCGCGGCCACGTGATCGGTAAGCGGATCGCTGGCAATGTCGCCGGCCTTCAGCAGCCGGTTCACCGCCAACCGCAGCGCGACCCAGCCGCCGGTGATCGAAGCGCAGCGCGTGCCGCCATCGGCCTGGATTACATCGCAATCCACCGTGATCTGCCGCTCGCCCAGCGCCGAGCGATCGACGCCCGCGCGCAGCGACCGGCCGATCAGGCGCTGGATCTCCACCGTGCGCCCGCCCTGCTTGCCGCTCGCCGCCTCGCGCCGCATCCGCGTGTTCGTGGCGCGCGGCAGCATCCCGTATTCCGCCGTCACCCAGCCCAGACCGGTATTGCGCAGGAAGGGCGGCACGCGTTCCTCGATCGTCGCGGTGCAGATCACCTGCGTGTCGCCGCAGCGGATCAGGCACGATCCCTCGGCATGGCGCGTGATGCCCGGCTCGATCGAGACCTGGCGCATTTCATCGGTAGACCTGCCTGACGGACGCATCTCTCTCTCCCTTGTGAACGGCGCTTCGATCCCATGCGGGGCGCGCGGGTGCAAGCCTCATTGACCTTGGCCGTCCGATTGCCATTTAGTAGCCGACAGCCAAGCCCGATGCATCTGCGAGCATGAACGACAGGCCGAACATCATCAACGAGATGAGCGACCGTTCCCGCGAAGTCTTTCGCCGGGTGGTAGAGGGCTACCTTGCCTCTGGCGGGCCGGTCGGCTCGCGCACGCTCACCCGGGAGATGAGCGAAAAGGTCTCGGCTGCGACGATCCGCAATGTCATGCAGGATCTGGAATATCTCGGCCTGCTCGACAGCCCCCATGTCTCGGCCGGGCGGGTGCCCACGCAGATGGGGCTGCGGCTGTTCGTCGACGGGCTGCTCGAGGTCAGCGACCTGGCCGACGAGGATCGCGAGAAGATCGAGGCGACGGCCGGCCAGCGCGATGGCGACGTGACGGGCCTGCTCGATCGCGTGGGGCATGCGCTTTCGGGCCTTACCCACGGCGCCTCCCTGGTGCTCGCGCCCAAGCACGAGGCGCCGATCCGCCATATCGAGTTCGTGTCGCTCGCGCAGGATCGCGCGCTTGTCGTTCTGGTCACCGCCGATGGCCATGTGGAGAACCGCGTCTTCCAGCCTGCGCCGGGGCAGACGCCATCGTCGATGCGCGCGGCGGCGAATTTCCTCAACGCCATCGCCGAGGGCCGCACGCTCACCGATCTGCGCCACGCCATCCAGAAAGAGATCGACCGCCACCGCCGCGAGCTCGATTCGCTGGCGGCCGAGATGATTGAGGCCGGCCTCGCCGTGTGGGAGGGCGAGGGCGACAGCTATGAGCGCCTGATCGTGCGCGGCAGGGCGAATCTATTGGGCGATGCCGCCGAGGCCGAGGATCTGGAGCGTATCCGCACCCTGTTCGACGATCTCGAGAAGAAGCGCGATATCGCCGAGTTCCTCCAGCATGCCGAGGCCGGCGAAGGTGTGCGCATCTTTATCGGCTCTGAAAACAAGCTTTTCTCACTTTCGGGTTCCTCTTTGGTGGTCTCTCCCTATATGAACGCTGACCGAAAGATCATCGGCGCCGTGGGTGTCATCGGGCCGACGCGGCTCAACTATGGCCGCGTCGTGCCGATCGTCGATTACACGGCGCAACTGGTCGGCCGGATGCTGACCGACCGGGGTTAGAAGGGTAGATTTGATGGCTGAGCCGAAGAAGGAAACCTACGAAGACAGCGCCGCCGCGCTGGATGCCATGGCCGAGGAGCAGCCCGAAGAGCTGCAGGATGGCCAGGTCGGGGCGGGCGGCGGCGAAGACGATATCGCCGCGCTCACCGCCGAACGCGACGAGCTGCGCGATCGCTGGATGCGCGCGCTGGCCGATGCCGAAAATGCGCGCAAACGGGCCGACAAGGATCGCCGCGAGGCCGAGAATTACGGCGGCTCCAAGCTGGCGCGCGACATGCTGCCCGTGTTCGACAACATGAAACGCGCGGTGGAGTCGATCACCGACGAACAGCGCGAGGCGAATGCCAGCGTGATCGAGGGGATCGAGCTGACGATGCGCGAGCTGCTCAGCGTGTTCCGAAAGCACGGGATCGAGATGATCGCCCCCGAAGCGGGCGAGGCCTTCGATCCCCAGCGGCACGAGGCGATGTTCGAGGCTCCCCTGCCCGGCACCAAGGCCGGTGACATCATCCAGGTGATGAATGTGGGCTTCATGCTGCACGATCGCCTGCTGCGCCCCGCGCAGGTGGGCGTGTCGTCTACTCCGGCGGAGACTTCGCAAGGCGCGTGAGGTCGTAGACCAGGTCGAGCGCCTCGCGCGGCGACAGCGTATCAGGCTCTATCTCACGCAGACGGGCGGCGAGCGGGTTTT